>ENA-OPSW01001684-OPSW01001684.1-human-gut-metagenome-genome-assembly--contig:-NODE-1684-length-11743-cov-2.767197_pt1 | contig 11743 bp, 10 predicted proteins | sample MGYA00241463_ERZ501918 | MGnify/ENA primary metagenome ERZ501918 (study PRJEB25962, sample SAMEA2042443) | human gut metagenome | biome: human gut; feature: human-associated habitat; material: faeces... | reverse complement strand
TGCAAATGTGTAACGGTTACATGAATCCGGATTTCCATTATTGCTCTTTAAAATAGACATTGCATAATTGTAAGTTCCATTGTCAATGTGCATAATTCCGGAAATTCTTGGTGTATAGTTTGGAGCATCCGGCTCAAACTCTCTGGTTCTTAATGCCTGCTCAAACGTCTGCTGTTTATCCATCAACTCATAAATCGTGTCTGTCTGATCCCCATTGGTAACAATTGTTTTATTGCCAAGTACACGAACCGGAGCATAAATGATCAGGCTTGGATCACTTAATTTCGAAGGATCAAATGCCTGTGTACGGATTCCTTCCCCATCCTCCACAAACACACGGTTGCGGCTGTTCTCACTTCTACCCATAATAAAGTAAGCAGTTACTGCATATTTACCATCTGCGGATTTTCCGATGACGATTCCACGTCCTGGATAAGAATTTCCTGCAAGTTCATTTGCTAATGAGATTGATTTCATAAATCCTCCTACTCTCCTCTGTTCTACAAAGTTCATTTATCTGTGTAATGATTCAATACCTTTTTATATTAGCATTGCAGTTTTATTTTTACAATGGATTGGCTCTTATTAGTGTCATGAATTTATTTACTAAGTTATATAAGTTGTATTAATATATAATAAAACTCACTCTTTTCTCGGATAACTGTTGCTGACGGATGAACCATAACGAAAAAAAACTGCCCACAAAAGTGAGCAGTCCTGAATTCTAGTTTTTAAAGCTATGGATCGGTGCCGGAATTCTTCCGCCACGATTGATAAATTCATCACATGAAAACTGATTTACCGGCATGATCGGTGCATAACCGAACAGTCCACCGAATTCCACCTGTTCGCCAACGCCTTTTCCAATGACCGGGATCAGACGGCAGGCTGTTGTTTTCTGATTGATCATACCGAGCGCCATCTCATCTGCGATCATACCGGAGATCGTAGTTGCTTTCGTATCACCCGGAATTGCGATCATGTCAAGACCAACGGAGCATACGCAGGTCATCGCCTCTAATTTTTCCAGAGTGATGGCACCAGCCTGAACTGCATTGATCATTCCCTGGTCTTCACTGACCGGAATGAATGCACCACTCAGACCACCGACATAAGAGGATGCCATGACGCCACCTTTTTTCACCTGGTCATTTAACAGTGCCAAAGCTGCTGTCGTTCCCGGTGCTCCTGCATACTCTAAGCCGATCTCGCAGAGAATGTCTGCCACACTGTCACCGATTGCCGGTGTTGGTGCCAGAGACAGATCGACGATACCAAATGGAATATTTAAAAGTCTTGATGCCTCCTGTGCGACAAGCTGTCCGACACGTGTTACTTTAAACGCTGTCTTTTTGATCGTCTCGCAGAGCACTTCAAAATTCTCGCCGCGCACTTTTTCAAGAGCTGTCTTAACAACGCCCGGTCCACTGACTCCGACATTGATGATCGCATCCGCCTCTGTCACACCGTGGAAAGCTCCTGCCATAAACGGATTATCATCCGGCGCATTGCAGAACACTACAAGCTTCATACAGTCCACGGAATCACGGTCTTTCGACTGTTCCGCCACCTCTAATAAAATCTCACCCATTAATTTGACTGCGTCCATGTTGATACCTGTCTTTGTAGACGCAAGATTGACCGAACTGCACACACGGTTCGTTCTGCCAAGTGCTATCGGAATAGACCGGATCAGCATCTCGTCTGCTGTTGTCATTCCCTTGGAAACCAGTGCAGAATATCCGCCGATCAGGTTTGCTCCCACTTTTTCAGCGGCGCGGTCTAAAGTGTCGGCGATCGTTGCAAAATCTTCCGGTGTCTTACATGCAGAACCACCTACCAATGCGATCGGTGTCACGGAAATCCGTTTGTTCACGATCGGAATTCCAAATTCATGCTCGATTTTCTCGCCCACTGCGGCAAGATCTTTTGCAACAGTTGTGATGCGGTTATAAATATTTTCATTTAATTTATCCAGATTGGAATCAATACACTCTAAGAGACTGATACCAATGGTAATGGTACGGACATCAAGATTTTCCTGTTCGACCATTTTATTTGTCTCATTTACCTCAAAGAAATTAATCATTTACTGCTTTCCTCCCTAGATTCTGTGCATCATATCGAAGATCTCTGCTTTCTGGCACTTGATCGATACGCCGATCTCCTCGCCCAATACGTCCAGATCTTTCTGGCAGTCTGCAAAAGCTTTTGCAGCCTTTGTCATGTCAACGATCATCATCATATTGAAGTATCCAGATACGATGGTCTGGGAAATATCTAAAACATTTACTCCATTTTCTGACAGATAAGTACAGACTTTTGCAATGATACCTACTGTATCTTTTCCTACTACTGTAATAATGGTTTTATTTGCATTATGTTCCATGGTTCATGCCTCCTCACTGTATTCTGCCCGGTTCCGTCAGATTTTTCTCACGTTACCAAGATAAATTTTAATTATGTTCCATATTAGCATACTCTTTTTATTATTTCCACTACTTAAGCTCTTTTTATTTATTAAATCATCTAATAAATGTTATTAGAATACTATTTTTTGCGATACTTCGTCACGCTTCGCCACAAACATTGGGAAATCATCGCCCTTATAAGGGTTATCTCCCAGCTCCACTTCCAGACGCACCGTCTCATAGGCAAGCTCCGGATAATTATTTTCTTTGCTCAGATGTCCTAACACGATATGTTTCAAATGATCGTGGAGCACTTTTCCTAACAATTGTCCACTCCGCTCGTTCGACAAATGTCCTTTATCCCCAAGGATACGCTGTTTCAGAGGATATGGATATGCTCCTGCCTGAAGCATGCGCACGTCATGGTTGGCTTCTAAGAGCAGCACGTCCACATTCTGCAGCTTCTCCACAATATGGTCGTCATAGGTTCCAAGGTCTGTCATGACTGCCACGTTCTTTTCCTGCTGTCTGATCTTGTAGGCAACCGGATCTGCCGCATCATGGGAGATGGACACCGGTTCGATCGTAAGATCACCGATTGTAAACTCCCTTTCCGGCTCGATCACCTGAAAAAGTGCCTCGTCTATTTTTCCAACGGTTTTTGTATGTAAAATAGCATCAACGGTTTCCCCTGTTGCATACATCGGAATGCCATATCTTCTTGCAATCACTCCGAGTCCTGCGATATGGTCGATATGCTCATGTGTGATGAGGATTCCCTGCATATCTGCAGTCTTTAGATCAATACTGTTTAAACCGTTCTCAATCCTTTTTCCACTGATTCCCGCATCGATCAGCACATGACAGTCATCTGAGCCGACACAGATACAATTTCCGCTGCTTCCGCTTGCAATACTGCATAATTCCATAAATCTATTTCTCTTTCCAAGCCAGTTCGATCACATCACCATCTTTTAATTCTGCGGTGTACTGTGCATTCTGGCCATTTAATTTTGTAATGATCGCTCTTCCTGCAGAGGCAGAAAGGTCAAATTCGTAAAATTCAAAGAGATCCACAAACATATAGGACTCTCTTCCTGTCAGCGTGACCGGTGTGCCATTGATGATAACTTCCACAGAATGCGTTTCCTTCTCTTTGGCTTCCTCCGAAGTTTCGTTATCTGCCGGACTTTCCTCCGCCGTCTGCGTTTCTTCATCCGTTGTCACAGATGCATCATCCGCTGGTACGCTGTCTTCTGTCTCACCTGCCGTTCCGCTGTCTGAAACATTCTCCTCCGGTGCCTCTGCCGTATCTGCTGTTTCTTCAATGCCTTCAGCGGCCATCTCCTCTATTGTATCAGACACATGTGTGCGGAAGGACAGGATCGTCCACTCAATATTAAAGTTCTCATAGACAAAATAATTCAGGTCGACCACCCGGTTATTCACAATGATCTCTTTTTCCGTGTCGATCTCCACATCCATAAATTCTGCGATCTGCTCGACGGTATAATAAGCCCTCGTCTCAATTTCGTCTCCCTCTTTGATCAGGTAAGAGGCTGGTTCTAATTTACCATTTACCTCAACAAAACGCGGGCATACGATTTTCCTGCCGTTGACAATAAATGTTATGGTGGATGTATGGTACTCCTCTAACTGCTCGATGGTGATCATGGCATCCGCTCCCGCAGTGGATGGGCAGATCTCGATCTCTGAATTCGGTTCTAACTTAGTATTGATGCCTGCCGGTTTTCCATTCATAGTGATCACAGCAGATTCCCCTGGCAGACCCCTCTCCACTTTTGCCACACCATTGACGGTATAGTTCACTTCTTTTCCACGTTTCGGGAACAGATCTTCATTGGCTACTCCCGCCTGCAGTGCCGCATCCATGATCAGAAGCTTGCTGTTGTCATACATCTTGATCCGTTCACCGTTCAAATGTACCATGATGAAACTGTTTTTCTGGTCATAATAATTCAGACAGATACCGATCGGTGTTACGATGAGCGGATCTTTTTCGATATCCGGCTGCTCAAAGGTTACTTCCTGCAGTACTTCCTCACCACGGAGAGCGACACGCTCCTTTGGAAGTCCGAGTTTATCTGCCAGCATCTCTGTAAAACCGTGGATTTTTCCGCCTCCACCAACGACAAACGTAGCACTGACACTCTGTCCGCCATTTAACTCTTTGATTTTCTCTGCCACTGCCGTTGTCATTTTATCTGTTACCGGCTCTACCAGTTCCCACACTTCCTTCGCCGGAATGGAGTGCTCGATCATCATGATATCTTTGTATGTGATCATCTCCCCGGTCGTACTTGCAAGTTTGATGCGCTCTGCGGTCTGGAAATCGACCAGATAATGCTGCACGATCAGTTCTGTCAATTCATCCCCTGCAAGCGGAATCATGCCATAGGCGATGATACTTCCATCTTTCGTGACAGAAATATCCGATGTTCCGGCTCCGACATCGACCAGTGCGATATTCAGCATACGGAATGTTTCCGGGATTGCAACATCGATCGCCGCAATAGGCTCCAATGTCATATTGGCGACGTCAAGACCTGCCTGCGCCACTGCGGAATACAGTCCGTCCACAACATCCTCCGGCAGGAATGTCACGATGATATCCTCGCTGATCACCTCTGCCTTATGTCCCTCGATGTTGGAATAAGCCTCCTCGTTCAGATAATACTTCACAACCGAATATCCCACGCAGTAGAACTTGTATCTTGTATCATTTTTTTCTTTTAATATGGACTGTGCCTTTTCAATTCCAAGCAGATCCAGCGTATGGATATCTTCCCTTGTAACAACAGTCTCTTCCGGATATTCATATTCTACATTTGTCGTTACAGTCTTTAACACACGACCGGCTGCTGCGATACACACTTCGGTCAACGGACATTCAATCTGTTTCTCCAATTCCTCTTTTACCGTCCGGATCACACTTCCCACACGTCCAATGTCGTGGATCTGTCCATCGATCATCGCCCTTGTCTCATGCTGCATGATATACTGTGCCACAACGACAAATTCATTTCCTTCCTTATATCCAACCGTACCTACTACATTTCGTGTTCCAATGTCCAGTCCAAATACATATGGCTGTTCGAATGTCTGTGTTTCATTCATCTGTAGTGCCCTCTCACTTACCTTTTCTTTGTAATTCCCTGATCCGTTCCAATTGTCTGCAAAATCCGTCAGATAGCGCACACTGCCGCATCGATCTGTCTCTGCATTTCCTCTAACCCTTCATTGTTGTCGATCACAACACTGCAATGTTTCCGGTACTCTGCTTCCTTCAACTGACTCGAAAAAATCTGCTGTACCTTCTCTCTGGAATACCCACGGGATTCCATCAGTCTTGCCTCGCGGATTTCCTCTCTGGTATAAATATACCAGAGTTCATCACAAATTTCATCATAATGTTCTTCAATTAAAAGTGCCGCTTCCAAAACAAGCAGTGCAAGCTTTCCTTCCTGTCTCTCTCTTTTCGCTTCTGCTATCACATATGCTTTCACTGCCGGATGTACGATCCCGTTCATCCTGGCACGCCTGTTTCCATCTGAAAAGATCACCTTCGCCAGTTTTATCCGGTCAAAATGTCCATCTTCCTTATAAATATCATGCTCCGGAAAAGCCTGTCTGATCTGCTCATAACAGTCCGTTCCAGGTTCCATCAGTTCATGTGCGATCTCATCCGCCAGCATGACACGCACGCCCGGTTTGGTTGCCATATAATCTAAAACTGCTGATTTTCCGGCTCCTACACCACCTGTGATCCCTATAAATTTCATATTTTCCGTCCACCCTTATCTTCTTTCGTGCTGTCCGTTTCTGATGCAAAGCTATTTTGCCTCGTACCAGTTCTTTCCGGTGTGAAGGTCAATTGCCAGAGCCACCTTCAGATCTGCTGCCTGCTGCATACCTTCCGTCAGGATTTCTTTTACTCTATCAATCTCATCCTCTGCTGTCTCAATTAAAAGTTCATCATGCACCGTGATGATCAGTCTTGATTTCAAATGTTCCTCCAACAGCCTGTCATGCACACGTATCATAGCAATCTTGATAATGTCTGCGGCTGTTCCCTGAATTGGCGCATTCATTGCCACACGCTCTCCAAAAGAACGCTGCATAAAGTTACTGCTGGAAAGTTCCGGAACCGGACGCCTTCTTCCAAACATGGTTGTCACGTATCCGTTCTTTTTGGCATCCTCCACAAGTCCGTCTAAAAATGTCTTGATCTTTGGATATGTTTCAAAATACCGTTCGATATACTCTGCTGCCTCTTTTTTACTGATACTTAAATCCTGGCTTAATCCAAAGGAACTGATTCCATATACGATTCCAAAGTTTACCGCTTTGGCATTTCTTCGCTGTAAATCTGTCACCTCATCAAATGGAATGTGGAATACCTGTGATGCAGTGATTCTGTGGATATCCTGTGCCTCTCTGTACGCCTCGATCAGTTTTTCATCCCCGGACATGTGCGCTAACACACGAAGCTCGATCTGCGAATAATCGGCGTCCATGAACACACATCCCTTTGCCGGTAAAAATGCTTTTCGTATCAATCTGCCAAGTTCAATCCTCATCGGGATATTCTGGAGATTCGGCTCTGTACTGCTCAGCCTTCCGGTAACCGTGATCGTCTGGTTAAAGGAAGTATGGATTCTTCCATCCTCCTTAATATAATTGGCAAGTCCATCTGCATAAGTGGATTTTAACTTGGTAAGCTGGCGGTATTCCAAAATATCTGCAACAATTGGATACTCTGGTGCAAGTTTGTCTAACACATCTGCGGCTGTCGAATATCCGGTCTTTGTCTTCTTTCCGTAAGGCATTTCGAGTTTTTCAAACAGGATCACACCTAACTGTTTTGGAGAATTGATATTAAACTCTTCCCCTGCTTCCTGATAAATCCGGGTTTCTAACTCTTTGATGCGGACTGCAAGTTTCTCCCCATACTCTTTCAGATTAACTGCATCAATGGCAATTCCTGTGTGTTCCATGTCTGCAAGCGTAAACACTAACGGCATCTCAATAGTTTCATAGAGATGTTCCATTCCGGCCGCTTTCAGATCTTCCATCATTGCCTTTTTGCTGGCAAATGCAGTGTATGCCATAAAGCAGACTGTCTTTAAAAATTCTTCCGGTTTCTCATCCATTGCCAAATCATAGCTTAACTTTCCAAGCAGATCCACTCTTGATGGGATCATAAGGCTGCTGTAATCCTTTGCGATGTCTTCATACGGATATTCATTTTTTAACGGATTCAGCAGGTATGCTGCAATGACGTTATCAAAAATATTTTTCTGATTGAGACATCCGTTTTCTTTCTGCTCGATCATATGGAGCAGTCCTAGCTGCGGTTTTAAATCCAGTGTCATATATCCTGCCGCCGCAGAATGTGTGAGAAGGTCTAATAACACACCGCTTGTCAGTTCTTCGCCTGCCCTGAAAAAATAGGTATCCTCCTCCCCAAAGCAGACTGCCATTCCAAGGAACTCCTTCGTCTGTGGTGTTGCAAAAAGATTCATCTGCCCACCAGCATCCATGTTCGCATCCTTTTTTTCCTCCATCGGAATGATCTGAAATGCACATTCTATGCCTTTGATCTTTGCAAAAATCTTTTCGGCTTCCTTCTTCTCTGTCACAAGCTTAAAATGTTCTTCCGCCTGATTCTTTGGTGCATCCACCTCAAATCTGCCAAGCATATTCTTAAACTCCAGACGTTTGCACAAAAGATATGCTTCCTCTGTATACAGATCTTTGATCTGCTCTAATCTTGCACTCTGCAGATCATAGTCAATATCTGCATGGATCTCGATCGTCGCTAATGTCTTACTCATCTGTGCAAGCTCATAATTTTCCTTTAAATTCTTGCTTGCCCGCGGTGGTTTGATCTCATCCACATGCGCATAACAGTTTTCAATGCTGCCGTACTGCGCAATGAGAGCTGTTGCTGTCTTTTCTCCGATTCCCGGAACACCCGGGATATTATCCGAAGTATCGCCCATCAATGCTTTCACATCGATAAACTCGATCGGCGTCACATGATATTTGTCCAAAACTTCCTTCGTATTATAATCCTCGATCTCGGTTCCGGTGCGCTTTGTTTTCGGAATACGGATTTTAATATGGTCGGTAGCAAGCTGCAATAAATCCCTGTCTCCTGACACAACGGATACTTCAAGTCCCTCTGCTTCGCTGCGTTTTGCAATGGTCCCCAAAATATCATCTGCCTCATACCCACCTTTTTCCACGATAGTCACACCCATGGCTTTTAACATTTCCTTCATCAGAGGCACCTGTTCGCGAAGTTCCTCCGCCATCGGCTTTCTGGTTCCCTTGTATTCTGCATACATCTTATGACGAAAAGTTGGCTGTGATACATCAAAGGCAACCGTCAGATAGTTTGGCTGTTCCTCCTCTAAAATCTTAAATAAAATATTTAAAAATCCATAGACCGCATTGGTATGAAGTCCCTCGGAATTCGTCAGATCCGGGATTCCGAAAAATGCCCGGTTCAAAATACTGTGTCCGTCAATCAATACCAGCTTTTCGCTCATTTCTGTCTCCGTTTCTAGATTGCTCTTGTATACTTCTTCAGCCACTCATTCTCTTCCGGTGTCATGTACGGAGAGAGTGTCTTGTATACCATTGCATGATAGTCATTTAACATCTTCTTCTCACGTCCCGTCATCTCGTCCGGATCAATGGCATCCAGATCAATCGGTGCGTACGTAATATTTTCAAAATTCATGAACTGGCCGTACTCGTTTTTCTCCGCCTTGTGGCATACCAGTTCGTTCTCGGTACGGATACCGTATTTGCCTTCCAGATATACGCCCGGCTCATCCGTCGTGACCATACCCTCTTCCAGCGTGCCGTTATCATGGCGCTCCGGCACCACTCTCCAGCGGAAGCCGTTCGGTCCCTCGTGCACATTCAAAATGTAGCCCACACCGTGTCCGGTACCGCACTTGTAATCAATGCCCATCTGCCAGAGCGGTCCGCGGGATAAAATATCCAGATTCAGTCCGGTGCAGCCGTAGAGGAACTTGGCGTTTGCAAGATTCATGTTGGAGCGGCATACCGTTGTAAAATGCAGCCGCATCTCGTCTGTGATCGGTCCGAGCGCCATCGTTCTTGTGATGTCGGTCGTTCCCTCGAAATAGTGTCCGCCGGAATCCACCAGCAGGAAGCCTTCCGGCTTTAACTCGGCATCCGATTCCGGAGTCGCCGCATAGTGCATCATGGCAGCGTTCGGTCCGTAAGCGCAGATCGTGTCGAAGCTCAACTCAATAAAGTTATCCTGCTCTCTTCTGCGCGCCTCCAGGTAATCCGATGCGGAGATTTCCGTCATCGGAATCTTGCCGATATTGGTCTTCAGCCAGTACATGAACTTGGTAAATGCCACACCGTCTTTCACATGTGCCTTGCGGATATTCTCCACCTCGACCGGATTCTTGACCGCTTTCATGATCTCGGTCGGGTTCGGCTGGTCCACAATACGGATCTCCTTTCGCAGGCTGCTGGTAATGCGGTAGTTGACCGTATTGCCATTCATCAGTACGCATGCGTCCGCCGGGATCTCTTTCACATAATCATAGATTGCATCGTAAGGTCTGGTTGTGATGTGATTCTCTTTCAGATATGCTGCAATCTTCTCATCCACAACTTCTTCCTGTAAAAACCAGATGCACTCCTTGTCGGTAAGCACCAGGTAGGACAGGATGACCGGCACGTAATCGATGTCTCCGCCGCGGATGTTTAACAGCCATGCTATATCGTATAAGGAAGTCAGAATATGCACATTGGCTCCCTCTTTTTCCATTACCTTGCGCAGATCCGCGATCTTGTCTGCCGTGCTCTTGCCGGAGTACTTCTCCTCAAGCAAAAACAGCGGTTCCTTAGAAAGCGCCGGGCGATCCTTCCAGATCAGATCAATCAGATCCTCCGTCACGTACAAAGACCCCTTCTTTTTCTCCGCAATGGCGAGAAGCTTTCTGCCCCAGCTTCCGTTCACCACTCTGCCGTCAAATCCGATGCAGCCGCTCTCCGGCAGTTCTTTTTCAACGAACTCATCCACGGTCGGCACACCCTCTTCACCCATGCGGTAGAGCATCACGGTACTTCCGGCAAGCTGCTTTTCCGCCTGCACGAAATAGCGTCCGTCTGTCCACAGTCCTGCCTCTGTCAGGGTAATGACCGCCGTGCCTGCCGATCCGGTGAAACCGGTGATAAACTTTCTGGCTTTAAAATGCTCCCCTACATATTCGGACTCATGAAAATCGGCGGTCGGTACAATATAAATATCGATCTTCCGCTTTTTCATCTCCTCGCGCAATGCGCTTAATCTTTCCTGAATCATAGTATTCTCCATTCCGGAGCGTCTATCCGCTCCATTTTGTTCTAAATATCTGTGTACTCAAAGAACTTTGTATCAATCTCCGGATAAGACCGTTTCAACGAAATCGGTCTTCCGGAACGGTTCAAAAAGCAGTGGGAACTTGTTCCTGTAGTGCGAAGTTCTCCCGTCGCCTTATCCGTCATTCGGTACTCCACTTCCATCTTGATTCCGTTATACTTGGTAATCCGCGGCTCAATGACAACCACATCATCAAAATGAACCATGCTGTGATACTCGCAGGACACCGACAGCACCGGGCTGATGATCTCCATTGCCTCCATCTCCTTATAGGAGAGTCCGATCTGATCCATCAGATCCATCCGCGCCTCTTCCATCCATTTGATATAGTTGGAATGATGAATGATGCCCATCTGATCCGTCTCGTAATACTTGGCATGATGCTCATAAGGACGAATCTTGATCTCATCCACCTGTTTTCCATAGACTTCGATTTCCTTCTCTGACATCTGAATTCCTTCTTTCCTTACAATACATAGACAATGGCTTCGCCCGGCTCATTGCCTACGCGTACATTATCCCACATCCCATTTAAAATTTCAATATCCGCAGAGAGCGTTCTAAGCTTCCTTCCGTTCACTACGACCGGCTTTTGAACATGTGGCAATTCCTTCTTTTTTCTTATTTTATCTCTAATCTTCAAAATATTCTCTGTAGTCATCCTCATTCGAGAAGAGCATGTATTCTCCGTTTACATATCCCATATAGCCTGCCGCTACAACATATCCTTTCATAAAAAATACACTCCTTTCGTCATCTGATAAAAGGAGTGTATCGCATCATGTGTCCAATTCTTTGGACACATCATCCTGTATATTATCTTTAACAGCTTTAATAAGTAATATTATCAGAATACACTTCGGGATTTCATGTGGAAATGCAGATGGAATAT
>ENA-OPSW01001683-OPSW01001683.1-human-gut-metagenome-genome-assembly--contig:-NODE-1683-length-11750-cov-2.746302_pt1 | contig 11750 bp, 7 predicted proteins | sample MGYA00241463_ERZ501918 | MGnify/ENA primary metagenome ERZ501918 (study PRJEB25962, sample SAMEA2042443) | human gut metagenome | biome: human gut; feature: human-associated habitat; material: faeces... | reverse complement strand
TTCATGGACATTTCTGGTAGCATGCTCGGCATTTAAGCCAACCATCTCTAGAAGTTCCATCACCCGTTTCTGCTCTTCTTCTTTACTTTTTGTCAGATGATGGATCCGCATCCCTTCACTTACGATCTGATACACTTTCTGGTGTGGATCCAGCGAAGCATACGGATCCTGGAAAATGGTCTGCACCTTCTGTGTAAATGCATTTCTCTCTGCTTTACTCATCTGATGCACATCTTTTCCCTGATACAACACCTGTCCGTCTGTCTTCGTAAGGATTCCGGTACAGGTTTTCCCGCAAGTCGTCTTTCCACATCCTGATTCTCCTACGATTCCGAAAGTTTCTCCTTTATGAATCGTAAAAGACACGTCATCAACTGCCTTTAAAACACGCTTATGACTTGCCGGAAAATATTTTTTCAGATTTTTTACTTCTAATACAACTTCTTTTTCTATCATGCGTCTGTCCTCCCGAACGGAACACCGCTTCTGTCAGCACGTGGATCCATCAGCCAGCACGCAACGCTGTGCTCATCCGTAATGTGCGTAACTTTCGGTTTTTCTTCTTCACAGATTTTCATTGCATATGGACAGCGCGTGCAAAAACTGCAGCCTTTTGGCGGGTAGATCATATCCGGTATATTTCCCTCAATGGTATTTAAAATTGTTTTGTCTTCATCATCGATCCGCGGAACGGACTGGAGAAGTGCCCATGTATACGGGTGCTGCTGGTGATAAAAGATATCCCTTGCCGTTCCTCTTTCCACGATTTCTCCGGCATACATGACGATGATCTCATCAGCCATATCTGCAACCACTCCAAGATCATGTGTGATAATAATGATGGACATACCAAGCTTTTCCTGCAACTCTTCCATCAGCGCAATAATCTGTGCCTGTATTGTCACATCCAGTGCTGTTGTCGGCTCGTCTGCGATCAAAAGCTGCGGATGTGTCACCATAGCGCAGGCAATCATCACTCTCTGACGCATTCCACCGGATAACTCATGGGGATATTTGTTCATACACCCTTCCGGATCCGGAACCCCGGTCTGCTTCAGCATTTCCAACGATTTCTGATAAATTTCTTCCTTCGAAAGACTACTCTCGTGATTCTTCAGATTTTCTGCAATCTGCTTTCCAACCTTCATCGTCGGATTTAAGGATACCAGTGCATCCTGGAAAACCATCGAGCATTCTTTTCCACGGAAGGTATTCCACTCTTTTTCCGTATACCCGGTAAGCTCTTTTCCCTGGTAAATGATCTTACTTTCCGGCTTTACCTTTCCCGGTTTCTCGATCAGTCCCATCAGGGATTTGGCAGTTACGGATTTTCCACATCCTGATTCACCTACCAATGCAGTTGTCTTTCCTTTTTTTACATCAAATGAAATTCCTCTTACAGACTGTACTTCGCCTGCATATGTAAAATAGGATACAGATAAATTCTCTACTTCCAATAATTTTTCCATCTTCTATCCTCCAGGCTTACTTTACAATCTTTGGTTCCAGTGCGGTTCTAAGGACATCACCAAGTAAATTGAAACTCAGTACTGTACACAGAATCAGAACTCCCGGAAATACCGCAAGTCTCGGTGCATCCAGAATATGTCCCTGCGCACTCTGCAGCATACTTCCCCAGGAAGCTCTTGGAATCTGTACTCCAAGTCCAAGGAAACTTAAGGACGACTCCATCAGAATCGCATTGGCAATTCCAAGGCTTGCCGCTACGATGACCGGTCCCATAATATTCGGTACAATATGTTCCACTGCAATCCGGAAACTTCCGGCTCCCAGATTCCTTGCGGCGGTCACATAATCTCTTTCTTTGACAGACATGGTTTCCGCCCTTGTAATTCTCGCCACCTGTGCCCAGGAAAAAAGACTGAGTACCGCGATCAGAGTAAACAGACCCGGACGCAAGATCGTATTCAGTACAACCATCAGAAGCATACTCGGAAGTGCCAGGAAAATATCGGTGAAGCGCATCAGGAACATATCCACTTTTCCACCAAAATATCCAGAAGTAATACCGATTGCCGTTCCGAGGATTACAGTCATGATCATCGAACAAAAACCAACCGTAAGAGAAATACGTCCTCCGTAAAGTGCTCTGGTAAAATAGTCTCTTCCGTATTCATCTGTCCCGAAAATATGCTTTGCAGAGATTCCCTGCAGTTTTTCAGCAACATTGATCTTATTCGGATCATATGGACTAAGCGGTGCCAGAATGGAAGCTATGATAATGATCAGGAGAATAATGATACTCACCAGTGCAATCTTATTGGAAAAAAGCTCTTTTTTGATATCTTTCCACACACTGTGATCATATGAAATCAACTCCTGGGTTTTCTTTTTTTCAATTCGTTTAAATCTTGTATCAGTCATTTGCCATATCCTCCCTCTTGATTCTCGGATCTGCAAATGCATACAGAATATCTGCAATAAAGTTACCGACAACCAGAATAATTCCGGACAACATGACGTATGCCATAATCACCGGATAATCACGGACACCGATCGCAGTCATTGCAAGGGTACCTATTCCCGGCCATCCAAAAACACTTTCAATGATAAACGATCCACAGACTATGGATGCCAGATTCATTCCAAGCAATGTGATGATCGGAAGCAGTGTATTTTTCAAAATATGTCTTTTTAAAAGTTTTCCACCTGTCGTTCCTTTTGCTTTTGCTGCAAGAACGTATTCTTCTCCAAGCTGTCCGATCGTATTAGAACGGATATAGCGGATAAAGACTGCCAGGTTGGAAAGGCTCAGGGTGATACATGGCATGATCATATGCTTCACCGTATCCAGGAACGATTCATTTCCCACCGAATGCATCCCCGATGACGGAAGAATATGAAGCTTTGCTGCAAACACAATAATCAGCACCATTCCAAGCCAAAAAGACGGAATCGACATACCAATATAGGAAAGTCCACTGATGATATTATCAATCCAGGTATTCTTGCGGTATCCCGACCAGAGTCCGAGTGGGATTGCCAGAAGCACAGAAAGAACCAATGCGGCTCCCATCAGCTGCAGGGTTGCCGGAAGACGCTTGATGATCTGCTCAGATACGGAAGTATGGTTTGCAAGAGAAATTCCGAAATCTCCTTTCAGCACTTCTTTTGCCCATCCCCAATACTGCTCCGGCATACTTTTGTTAAGTCCGAGATTCTCTCTGATTGCTTCTTTTTCCTCATCTGACATCTGTTCATTCAAATACATACCGGAAATATCTCCCGGTGCTGCATAGATCACGGCAAATGAGAAAAAAGAAATCAAAATCGTGACAATAATCAGCTGAATCCCTTTCTTTACGAAATATTTTGCCATATTGCTTTTCTCCTTTAAAAGAGGGACCGGCACAAAGGTCATCTTGTGCTTCAGCCCCTCTTCGTCTGCTAAAATACGATATAATTAGTCTACTTTGATCTTCAGGTAATCAACGAATTCCGGAACAACCGGTACTGCATCCAGACCTGTTACATTTTTCTGAGATACCATCACATAATTGGTGTAAGTAAGTGGGTATTCCCAGTATTCTGATAAAGTCAGATCCTGCAGATCATTTGCAAGCTGCTTTGCTTCGTCTTTGTCTGCTGCTGCGTTTACCTTTGCTGCAAGCTGTCCGGCTTCATCACTGAATCCCCATGCTTTGGAGCTGCTGTTGATGTAGCTGTAAGCCTGTCCAAGACTGCTTCCACGCTCAGAATCCCATCCATTTGTACCAAGATCCCACTGATCTTCTTCCCCTGACTGGAACATAATTGCGAAGAATCTCTGGAAGAATGCGTTGGAATCCAGACCTTCTACATCAAGCGTTACGCCGATTTCTGCGAGCTGCTGCTGAAGAACTGTTGCAACTTCTTCCATGTTCGGACGGTCTGCATTGTAAACATATTTCAGAGTTGTTCCTTCGATTCCTGAAGATTTGGCAAGTTTCTTTGCTTCTTCAAGATCCTGCTCGTAACCTTTGCAGTCTTTGTTGTAAAGAGACTGATCTGGTGTCAGAAGACTGTTTGCAACCGTTGCAAGTTCGTCACTTCCGTATGCGGTATCGATGATCTCATCTGCATTGATTGCAAGGAAGATCGCTTTTCTTGCATCTTCTGTAAGCTTGTCTTTTGCAGGTCCGTAAGGATTGATCTGCAGGTAATTCAGTCTTGCTTCTGAGAAGGAGCTGATATTGTAATTATCGTCACCTTCATATTTTTTCAGTTCTTCCGGAGTTGTAATTCTCATGTAAGAGATTTCTCCGTTTTCAAATGCAACCTGTTTGGTGCTTCCGGAACCGATCGTCTTCATAACAACTTTCTTAACGCTCGGTGTTTCTCTGTAATAATCATCACGTGCAGTATATACGATACTGTCATCATTGATCTCTGCTACCGTGTAAGCTCCGGAAGTAGCCATATCTGTGGAATTAAAGTATCCGCTTCCTTCTACTTTTGTATAATCATTGTCAAATGCGTGTGACGGATAAATCATCATTCTGCCAATTGCTGCTGTATAAGTTGCATATGGTTCAGGAAGGACAATTTCCAGTGTCTTATCATCTTTTTTGTTAAATACAACTTCCTGTTTATTGATTGTATTATAAGAAGATTTTCCACCAGAATTTCTTCCGGCATAATTCATTGTAAATAAGATATCATCTACAGTAACCGGTTCGCCATCGCTCCAGTTTGCTTTCTCATTCAGATGAATGGTGTATGTTTTGGCATCTTCTGAAATATCAAGCTTATCTGCCAGATAATATTCGATTCCATCCTTTGTTTCTACAAATAATGGTTCAAAGATCGGACGAACCAGAGAGGTCTGGTCATCACTGGCTGTACTTGGCTCCAGAGATGTTGGCATATAATTCAATGCAACTGTAAAAGTCCCATCACTTTTTGCCTCTTTCTTCGTGTCTTCTGTCTTTGCGCTGCTGTCTTTCTTGTCGGAACTTCCACCACATCCGGCAAGCATACCGACTGCTAAAATTCCTGCACACAATAATGCGAGTGCTCTTCTTTTCATTTTCATTTTTCCTCCATGGTATTTTCCTTAAGTTGTTCTGTCTGTGTATCCCCTCGTTAACAACTCTTCAAAAATACTACCAAAATGTTTTTTCCTTTGCAAATTGCTTTTTTCTATCAATTTTTGTACTTATTGCTATCGTTTATCAATAATTCCAGAAAACGCTGATTTCCCGTTATTTTTATATCTTTTAACAATTTATTGCTTTTATCTATAGTAAAAAATATAACTTTTTTACAATTTCTTTTACCTTTTTTGCAATGTGTATTGTATAATGATTACAAAAGATTTGTTAAATTTTATTCAATATGAAAGGTTTATAAATGAAAAAATTATATGAGCAAAGCCCTGAAATGCAGCTGTCCGGCAAATGCCAGCTGCGCCATGTAAAATGCACGCACCACAAAGGATATCTGATGGAAGATTTTTCCATGATCAAAAGCGGATTTTATGAGATCAGCTTTTGTAAAAGCGGAGATTTTCTGTTCCGCATCGGTCAGAAACGGCATTTTATTACAAATGGCGATATTCTGGTTATTCCACCGGATATTCCACACTACTTTACTTCCAGTGATCTCGTTGCAAACTATTATGATTTTATCACTGTATGGCTGGAAAAATCATATATTTCCAATCTGAAAAGCCAGCTTCCGGCCCTTAAGGAATCTGTTTTCAATATTGACACACCTCATCTTCTTCATACTACCAATAAGCTGTGTAATTTTGAGGAAGAATTTGAAACCTTTTACCGGGAATATGCTTCTTATGGGGAGCTTTCTGAAACCTATGCCTGTGGTGCATCCACCTGTCTTCTGGTAAAAATCATTAACTATGCCCTGAAATATTCCAACGAATTTATTGAGATTGAATCCGATCAGACCAATCAGATCGTCCGCTATCTGGATCAGCATTTTCTGAAAGAAATCGGCGTGGAGGATCTGGCGCGTACTTTCCACATGAGCAAGAGCAGTCTGAACAAATTTTTTCAGAAACAACTGAATACGACCTGTCATCAGTATATTTTAAAGAAACGGCTGGCACTTGCGGTCACGCTGATCCGGCAGGATGTTCCGCTTAAAACGGTTGCTGTCCAGTCCGGTTTTGGAGACTATTCTTCATTTTTTCGTGCTTTTAAGAAAATGTATCATATTTCCCCGACCGAATGTCAGGCAGACAATGAAAAACTGAAAAAGATCAAACATTAGCCGGGAGAATGACTTGTCTGAATAGTGTAGACATGCAAAAAACTTCGGATATTCTGGATTTTCGCCAGTGATCCGAAGTTTTTCTTGTTTAATATTTCTTTTTTTGATTGTCTTTATTTCACCAGATGTACTTCTGCCTTCTTCTCATTCAGCTTCTGTGCAGTCTCATGCTCATTGACATAGATACTGATATGTTTTTCTTTACCGGCAGTATCGTAATCTTCTGCAGTAAATACATGTCCGTCAATGATCACCTTTGTTCCATACGGAATCTCATCCGGGTCAACCGCAATGGTCTGCCCTTCAACAACCGGAGTTCCGGTTGCTTTGACTTTGCTTGCCTTCGCACGGCAAGTCTCGCAGGAACAATAATAATCAATGGTATACTCACCAATACTGTCTCCATACTGTTCGGCTGTAGCGTTCTGTTCGTTCACATCCGTGCCTTCCAGATTATAATTTTCTTCCAGGATTCTGGTTGCCCAGACAGCTTCCGGAATATATACCGTTCCGGAAATGATTCCCTGGTCTTCATTTGCAGCTTCGATGGTCTTTCCGTCTCCTGCATACATCACAACATGATGGACATAACCATCTTTTGCATAGAAAATCAAATCCCCCGGCTGTGCGTCTTCAACCGGAATCTTGGTTCCATACTGGCTCTGATCTTCGGCTACTCTTGGCAGATTATAGCCAAAAGTCTTATAAATCTGCTGTACAAATCCGGAGCAGTCCGCCCCTTCTGTCAGGCTTGTACCGCCCCATACATAAGGATTGCCAATGAACTGTGCGGCAAAATCCAGCATTGCCTGGCGGATCGCATTCCCCGGTGTTCCCGGCTTTACAGAAGCATAGCTATAATAAAGTGCCCGGTTATCTTCCGGTGCGATCAGTTCTGTAGCTGTCTGGTAAGCACCTTCGCCTGCTGCTTCTACCTGCGCTTTTACTTCATCCCCAGTCTGAACAGCCTCTTTAGAGACAAACCCTCGGACATCCCCGGACTCCACATAGATCCAGTCTTTCTCTGCATCCGCAAGGATATAACACAGATTACCCTGGGACATGGTTCCGATCACACGTGACTGTACATTTGCCTCTTCCTGGATTGCTACAGTTCCATCCGACTTTGATGCATCTGCCAGTGCGTATTTTTTCGTAGCCAGTGTCTGATTTACGGTTGCACGTACATAGGTAAATGCCTGATTTTCATTTGCCGGAACCGTTTCTTTTGCAAGGGATGCTGTCCCTTCGATTCCAGTATATGCAGTCTTGGCTTTTTTTGCAGCTTTTTTTGCCTGCTTCTGGTATCCACTCAACAATACCTGTGCTGCATCTCCGGTATAAAGCTCGGATTCTTTTACAAATCCTCTGACCTTTCCGGATTCTACATACAGCCATCCATTCTTTTCTTCTTTCAGAATGTAGAGAAGTCCATCCTGTGAAATTTCTCCGACAGAACGCACCTTTTCGGTCAACTGCCGGGATGCAAGGGATGCATTTAAAGTATCATCCTGCAATGCTGTAGCAGTATCCGAGTTTAAGGATGACTTCTTTCCCGAAGTGTCTGCTGTGTTTTTTAATGTCCCGGCAGAAAATGTATTAAGCTGTACTTTCTTTGCTGTTTTCGTCTTTTTCGCAGAAGATTTCGTCTTTGATTTCTTCGCCTTTACAGAAGTTTCCTTATGAAACAGTTTTTTAGCATCAGCTGTTGCTTCCTGAATATCACTTTCTGTCCGATCAGTATCAACGGCTCCACTGATATCCTCCGGAATTGCCTCACGTATGCTGATCTTTGTCTTTGCAAATGCATATTTTCTCGCAACTGTCCAGAAACGGAAATCTTCTTCGTATTCCGGAAGACTGACGATCTGCTGTCTCTTGACCAGTTCTTCATTGGTCATCTTGTGTTCACTATCCTGCGCATTTTTTTCCTGCTCCTGCGCTTTGTTTTCTTCTGAGTCTTCTGTCTGGTCTTCCGAAGGCTGCTGTTCATTGTTCACATTGCCATCTGAAGGCTGCTGTGGTGTATCCGGATTGACCGGATCTGTCGGTTGCTCCGGCGTAACCGGCACATCTGGATTAGCCGGGATTACTTCTACTTCATCTCCTGTTATCGGATCAACCTTCCATCCTGTTTTCGCTGCATCACGCAGACCGGTATCTTCCAGATATCCAGTCTCTTCATTGTATCTGATTTCTTCATTATGAATCATCTCCAGGACAAGATCTGATACTTCTGTAAGTGTATCACGCCCATCAATGGATTTTGCCTGTAATTTTTCTCCATTTTCTGATTCATTAGAAGTAACCTCTGTAAGACTGCCCTCTGCCGCCCAAGCTGTTGCCGGAGCGCTGAAAGTAAGTCCGAAAACAAGTAATCCTGCGAGAATTTTTGTTCCTGTCATTTTTGCTACCTGTATATTTCTATATTTCAAAATCTGTTGCTCCTTCTTACAAATTCTGTAAAACGCAGTCCTTTTAGTCGAAACGCGACATTTTTATTTTACTACTCTTTGACAAAACCGTCCATATTTCATTAAAAATATTTCTGATAAAATTTTTCAAACTCAGAGAGTAATTTCTTTCGGAAAATATTTTGGTAAAATGAAAAAAAGGAAATGTCCTGACATATTTTACGTCAGAACATTTCCCTATTTTTATGGCTTTAGATAAACTCCGAAAGAACAAATTATCCTTCGCTTAATTTTTATTTAACCAGATATACTTCTGCATTCGTCACGCCGAGAGCAAGTGCTTCTTCATGGCTGTTCACATAGACATCAATGTGGTTTTTCTTGATCGCACCACCACAGTCTTCAGCAGTAAATACATGTCCGCCGATGATGACTTTTGTTCCGTAAGGGATTACACTCGGATCCACCGCAATGGTCTGTCCCTCAATGACCGGGGTTCCGGTTGCTGTGATCCCGTCTGCTTTGTTACAGCAGATTTCACATGCACAGTAATATGTAATCGTAAAATTGCCAAGATCTGCGCCGTACATCTCTTCTGTCGCATTGACTGTTCCGATTCCGCCACCTGCGACGGTATAATTATCGTCCAGAATCCGGGTCGCCCATACTGCATCTTTGTCGTAAACAGTTCCGTAAATAATTCCAACATCTTCATTTGCAGCTTCGATCGTCTTTCCATCTCCGGCATACATCACAACATGATATACATAACCGTTCTTTGCATAGAAGATCAGGTCTCCAGGCTGTGCGTCTTCTACTGGAATCTTGGTTCCATACTGGCTCTGATCCTCGGCAACACGTGGAAGATCATATCCGTAAGCCTTGTAAATCTGCTGTACAAATCCGGAACAGTCTGCTCCGTTTGTCAGACTGGTTCCGCCCCACACATAAGGATTACCGACAAACTGGGATGCATATTCAATCATTGACTGGCGGATTTCACCACTCGGCGTTCCTTCTTTTGTAGAAGTCAGCGTATAGTAAAGAGCTTTATTATCTTCCGGATCCATGTTTTCCTCTGCCATTGAATAGGCATCAGCTCCTCTTTCTGTCACCTGTGCTTTGGTTTCAGCGTCTGATTTCAAATACTTCTTTTCCGCAAAGCCTCTGACATCTCCGGATTCTACATAAACCCAGTCTGAATCCTCATCTGCGAGAATGTAGCAGAGCTCTCCTGCTGTCATTGTTCCGACAACTCTGGAATCCGCATTCTTCTCTTCTTGAATATTCAGGGTTCCTTTTTTATCGGTATCTAGCTGATCGCTTACCAGTGCCGGTTCTTTATCTGCAACCGTCTGCTTCACCGTCGCGTGGAGATAGGTATATGCCTGATTATCTTTTGCATCTATCAGTGCCTGTGCCGTCTTTGCGATTCCCTCGATTCCGGTGTAGTCTTTGTTTTCTTTGGAAGCTTTTAACCTGGCCTGTGTCTGATAGACATCCAGAAGTTCCTGTGCCGCATCTTCCGTATAAATTTCAGACGCCTTTACAAATCCCCTGACATTACCGGATTCCACATACAACCAGCCATTGTCTTCTTCTTTCAAAATATAAAGAAGCCCGTCCTGCGAAATCGTTCCGACCGAGCGGACCTTTTCTTCCATCTGCTGTGCTGCCAGGTCAGCAGTCACTTTTGCCGCCTGTTCTTCTTTCTGCTTCTGCAGATCCTTCTCAGCCTGCCTTGCTGCTTCAGCTCTTTTTCCAGCTTTCAGATTGGTCTGATTCGACGCCTCTGTCTTTAATTTCGCTGATGAAAAAATGTTGAGTCCGGTCAGTTTGATCTGTGTAGATTTTTTTACACCTTTTGTCGTTTTTGTACGTTTCACTTTTTTCGTGTTGTATTTTTGATTCTCTATATCAAATCCGGCTCTCAGCTCTTTTGCATCTTTTTTTGCCGCTTCAAGCTCTGCTTCTTTGGCTTCCTCGGAAGTATCTGCCCTGCCATCTGCAGCTTCCGGAATTTCCTCCCGTACATTGATCGCTGTTCTGGCAAATGCATATTTTCTTGCCACAGTCCAGAAACGGAAATCCTCTACCATCTCTGGCTGCTTCACAATCTGCTGACGGCTGATCAGTTCAGAATTACTGACTGCAGTTTTTGATTCGTTCTGACCGACTGCTTCTTCTGCTTTGCTGATCTCCTGTGTATGGTCGATCTCACTTCCCGGAATTGGGTCGGTCTTTGTATCTTTCCGGTCTTCGGAAGAATCTGCCTTATCAGTATCCGGTGTCTGAATCGGATCTTTTGAATCGGATTTGCCGGAATCCGGGCTATCCGGATTTTCCGGAGTGCCTGGTTTTTCCGGTGTCTCTGGAGTTTCTTCATTTCCAGGATTGTCCGGTATGGCTGGTGTCTCCGGAACATCCGGTGTCTCTGTCAGGCGTTCTCCTGTCTCCGGATCCACTTTCTGACCAGTCGAGGTATCTTCCAGATAGCCGGTTTCATCATTCAGCCTGACTGCTCCTCTTTCCATCATTCCCCGTACATAATCAGATACACTCACAAATACTTCCGATCCATCTGTCTTTTTTGCCTGCACTGTATTCTCTGCTACAACGGCCGTTTCTCCATCATCGGCAAATACCGCCATTGGCGAACCAAGAGCCATTCCAAATGCCAGAAGACTTGCCAATGTCTTTGTCCCGATCCTTTTTGATACAAATTTGTTCCTAAACTTCAATAATTGATCCTCCTCTCGTAAATAGACTATAAGTTGTATGTTAATTTTTGAAGTTTTCAAAAAATTCTTCTTCGCATTAACAATTGCATTAATAAAATGTATGAAACATTAAATTTATGGGTTCCATTCCTCTTTTATTTGATTATTTTTAATTATAGCATAAATTCAACCATATGTGGTGTTTTTTTAGTAAAAATACACAATTTCTACATTTATGGTTCCAGTTCATATTACTTTGTCAATATGTTACCTTGTTATGATCTGGATGATCGTCTTATCCGTTTCACGCATTCCCTTCTTTGCAAGCTCTCCGATATTGCGGATTGTATTTTCTACACCTTTTTCTACAAGTCCGTCTCCG
>ENA-OPSW01001670-OPSW01001670.1-human-gut-metagenome-genome-assembly--contig:-NODE-1670-length-11842-cov-2.970476_pt1 | contig 11842 bp, 7 predicted proteins | sample MGYA00241463_ERZ501918 | MGnify/ENA primary metagenome ERZ501918 (study PRJEB25962, sample SAMEA2042443) | human gut metagenome | biome: human gut; feature: human-associated habitat; material: faeces... | reverse complement strand
GATATCCTAAAAATTTTCGTCCGGAACATATCTCCTACCGTAAAGATATGCCGGAAGAGCTGGCTGTTATAAATTACACATCAGGAACAACAGGTTATTCCAAAGGAGTGATGTTACCCTATCGTAGTCTTTGGTCAAACATTGCTTATTGTCACGAGATGCTTCCGGTAAAACCTGGTGATCACATCGTTTCGATGCTTCCCATGGGGCACGTATTCGGCATGGTCTACGATTTTCTTTACGGATTTTCTGCGGGTGCACACCTCTACTTCTTGACACGTATGCCGTCTCCCAAAATCATTGCACAATCATTTGCCGAAATCAAACCGAGAGTAATTGCTTGTGTACCGTTGATTGTAGAAAAGATTATTAAAAAAGATATTCTCCCCAAACTGGATAATAAAATAGGTAAGTTGTTGCTGAGAGTACCCATTGTTAACGATAAAATTAAAGCAGCTGCCCGGCAGGCAGCAATGGAAATTTTTGGTGGAAATTTTGATGAAATTATTATCGGAGGAGCTCCGTTCAATGCAGAAGTGGAAGCTTTTCTTAAACAAATAGGATTTCCATACACCATTGCCTATGGTATGACAGAATGTGGTCCCATCATTTGTTCCAGCCGCTGGGAAACTCTCAAACAGGCTTCATGCGGTAAAGCTACCAGCCGAATGGAAGTGAAAATAGATTCTCCTGATCCGGAAAATATTGCAGGAGAAATTATTTGTAAAGGTACAAACTTAATGTTGGGATACTACAAAAATACGGAGGCCACTTCACAAATCATCGATGTAAACGGATGGCTCCACACTGGAGATTTGGCTACCATGGATTCGGAAGGATATGTAACAGTACGAGGTCGGAGCAAGAATATGTTACTTACTTCAAGCGGGCAGAATATTTATCCGGAAGAAATAGAAAGTAAGTTTAATAACATGCCTTATGTGTCCGAATCGTTGGTTCTACTCCAGAAAGATAAACTTGTAGCACTAATCTACCCGGATTTTGACGATGCTTTCGCACACGGACTGTTGCAAAGCGATATTGAGAAGATAATGGAAACCAACCGAATAGAACTCAATCAACAACTTCCGGCCTACTGTCAGATTACTAAAATCAAAATCCACTTCGAGGAGTTTGAGAAAACAGCGAAGAAGAGCATTAAACGATTCATGTATCAGGAAGCAAAAGGATAAAAGGATCAAAGAACCAATTCCTCGAACAACCGCTCCAATGTTTCCTCTAAATTGTCAGAATAGCCAACATGAGGTCTTGAGGTCTGAATGCAGGAACTACGATGGGCTGTCAACCAACGAAAACGTTCCGGAACTTCCAGTTTAGCAATGACTCCTCCCGTCGGACAGCCTGCACACACTTTACTGAAAGCCTCCAAATATTTCCGGAAAGAATCGATATCAGGTTCCGGTGATAAGGCCTCCAACCTCTTCTTATTAATTTCATAACGCATCCGGATGAAGGCAGCCTGTTTAGAAAACAAGATAACCCCAACGTTGATAAATTCCTCACGTTCCACTTTCGGAACTATCCGAACAACGGCGTATTCATAAATATGCTTTTCTGGCATGTTGTGCTTCTTTTACAAATATTTCAGAATGTTCAATCCTTTCTTTCAAAAATCGATAATAGATATCACGAATATCTTGAGGAGTTTCATCTTTATCACGCCACTCTATCCAGCTGTCAGGAATCAGATCCACTATTTCACGTATTTTTTCCGAAGTCAGTAATTTCCGAAATTCGGCATCCACTTCGTCCAACTTACCGGCAAGCGGCAATAAGGCATGGTCTTTAACTTGGGTAAAAGAACTAAGTGCATGTTTATGCCAATTGACCCATGAATGATGAAAAAATAGAGATGCACCATGATCTATCAACCACAACTCTTTATGCCACATAAGCATATTGGTATTCTTCACTGTACGATCTACATTAGTCAATAAAGCATCTAACCATACCACCTGTGATGCCAGTTTTTCATCAACCTCAGTAACAACCGGATCGAATGGTAGAGCCCCTGAGAGAAAATGTAGTCCCATATTTAATCCGCGGCTTCCTTGCAATAAATCCTGTATCTCTTCGTCACCCTCCGAACGTCCGAAAGCTTCATCTAAATTCAAAAACACTAACTCCGGTACACGAAAGCCTAATACTCGTGCAACCTCACCGCCAATCAGTTCTGCAATTAATGCCTTGGTTCCATGTCCCGCTCCCCGAAACTTGACAACATACTTAAAACTATCATCAGCTTCTGCCAATGCAGGCAGTGAACCACCTTCACGCAGAGGCATAATATAACGAGTGACATTGACAGTACGCAACTCCATAGATAAAGCTCCTTTCTATATGCTATTACAGGTGATAAAGATACGATATTGTTTCTATTTCACCAATTTCAATCGATAACACTTTCTTATGAATATATGTTTATAGAACCTATTGATAGACAAAAATACAACTATGCCTGATTTTGGCAGAAAAATCTCTTAAATTTGCACAAAATTCAGAGATTACATGAAAACTGTCAAAACACATATCACCCAATTATTGCATGCCATGAACAAGGGAATTTTCGAAAAAGAACATCCCATCGCATTATCACTACTCTCCGCAATTTCAGGAGAAAGTATTTTCTTCCTCGGGCCTCCGGGAGTTGCCAAGAGCCTTATTGCAAGGCGCTTGAAACTGGCTTTCGACCAAAGTACTGCTTTTGAATATCTGATGTCTCGTTTTAGCACCCCTGATGAAATATTCGGTCCGGTATCTATCTCAAAATTGAAAGATGAAGACAAATACGAACGCATTATTGAAGGTTATCTCCTCTCGGCAACAATCGTTTTTTTAGATGAAATATGGAAAGCAGGACCAAGCATACAAAACTCACTGCTAACAGTTATCAACGAAAAGGTATACCGCAATGGACAATATACCATACAGTTACCATTAAAAGGATTAATTGCAGCTTCCAATGAATTGCCGGCTCAGGGAGAAGGGTTAGAAGCCCTGTGGGATCGTTTCTTAATACGCTATTTTATAGGGAATATCGAACAGGAATTCGCTTTCGATCAAATGATAGCCTCTGTCAATGACATGGAAGCAGAAATTCCCACCGGACTTTCTATTACAGAAGAACAATATACAGATTGGAGAACTCAAATCAGCCAAATCAAGATACATTATACTGTTTTTGAATTAATTCATTCCATCAAGCGGCAAATTGAAAAATATAACATACAGAAAGAAGAGGTTCCACACTCAACGCTCTATATTTCCGACCGTCGATGGAAGAAAATCGTATCGCTGCTCAGAACTTCTGCTTTTCTGAATGAAACAGATACCATCCGCTTTTCAGATTGTACTTTATTACTCCATTGCTTATGGAATGAAATAGAACAAATACCAATTATCGAACAAATGGTGTCATCGGCACTTGACGAATGTATCAGCCATTATCTTTGTGGCGAACGGACTTTAGAACAAAAGCTGAGCAGTATTCGGGAAGACATGAAATCAGAACACAGTTTGCGTGAAACAAAAGATCCGACCTTGCAAATTGTAGACACCTTCTATCATCAAATTGAAAGATATCCTGTAGCAGGCAATCTGTTGATTTTTGCTTCCGACTACCAAAGTTTACAAAAAGATACTCAAAAATTATTTTACGTTCAAAGAGATAAATATCGTCCTGTTAACTGGATATTAAAAGTATATGATCATGTCCGCAACCGGAACATATCCCAATCAGCCATAGTTTCACTCAAGAAAGGCACACGTTCTGTATTCATCAACAATCAAGAGTATCCACTATCTTGCAACGCAGGATACGACATAGCTTACCCTCAAGAAGCCTCTTTACCCTTTGAATTTCGTTTTCAGGAAGTGATCGATTTATATCACAACAGGGAGAACGAATTAAAGCGCATGACCGACTTTGAACTGACCTATTGTAAAGAACATCTATTCATGGATGACAAACAACGTAATATGGTCAAACAAATATTAAACAGACAAAAAGAAATGTTGGAAATTTGCCAAAATGAAATCAGAGAAATAGCTTATACGCATGGATTGGAAAATAAGGAATATTAGGCTACAAGAACTCAGGGAGATTTATCAAGAGAAGCTGAAAAACATTGCTTATAGAGTATACGAGTCACATTTTCAAAATGGTATCGTGAAACAAGAGGAACTTGAGGGAGAAATTATGTCTTATTATCAACATACACAACCTTCTCTACAAGAGTTTTATTCACACTACGCTACACAGTGGGAACATTTTTACGAGGGACATGAGCTTACAGACAGTGCATTTTTACGCTTTCTTGAAAATTCGGCTTACCCTCTACAAATGAAATATAACCGTGGTGATTTAAATCTTCAATATTATATTGACCGATTTCATACACTCAAAAAACGATCAAAAGAGTGGAAACACCTTCGTAATCTTTTTTTTGATAAATGGTATCATCTGTTGGCAAATAATGAATATAATTACCAAATAGAACGTATCAACAATCTTTGTGAGAGATTCTATCGCTTACAGAAAAATATTGCAGATCAACTTCCCCAACGAGGCAATGCCCGTTTAATGTGGCTGTTGAGAACACACCAAGAACTTGCCAAACAACTGTTTCATTATGATGAAATAGCCAAAAATCACCCAGCTATCAGAGAACTGACAAAGATACTGGGAAAGCAGCATTATGGTAAAGAAAAGAAATTCCGTATGGTTGCAGGTATCCACCGGGAACAAATCATCACTCATGCCACTAAAAGTGATATTACCGGAGTATGTGAAGGTAATGATTTAAACAGCCTCCTACCCATAGAGTATTGTTATCTGTCAGATCCTGCTTTGCAACCACTTTTCTTTGAGCGATTCAACAAGAAGAAGCTGCAAATGATGGATTATGAATCAAAAGATCAACATCGCATTAAAGATATAAAAATACAAGGGAATGAAATTGTAGAAGAACAATCAGGTCCATTTATCATTTGCGTGGATACTTCAGGATCCATGAGTGGAGAAAGAGAAGAGTTCGTGAAATCGGCCATTCTTGCCATTGCAGAACTTACAGAACAACAAGATCGAAAATGTTATCTTATAAATTTCTCCAACGACATAGCTTGTATCGAAATCGAACGTCTGGGACAAAATATACAGGAACTGGCAAACTTTCTTTGTCAAAGTTTTCATGGGGGTACAGATTTAACTCCCGCACTTCTACACGCAATACACATTCTAAAAACAAAGTCCTATCGAAATGCCGATTTAGTAATGATGTCAGATTTTGAAATGCCTCCTTTAAACGAAGAACTTTCAGAGGAAATAAAAAAAATAAAGCAAAATAAGACTCTTTTATACGCCCTCTCTGTACATAAACAAAGTGAAAATACCTATTTAAACGTCTGCAATAAGTTCTGGTTTGTTTAAAGTATGTTATAAAACACATTTTCCATTCTGAATAATTTGCTATTTAAACCAAAGTACGTACATTTGCAATGTGTTTTTCATAGTATTAGATTTTAAGGTTAACAAAGGTTGGAGTACGGCGGTACTCCTTTTTTATTTCTATCCTTAACAGGATTATATTTCCACCATAAATTTCATTTGTCCTCTTGCTTCTTTATTACCCATTGATAAATGCAATAAAGGTTATTTGCCAGATCCTTTTCTTCGTCTGTCTGTCGATAATACCATATATACCATCTACAAAAAGTCCGATTGATTTTTCTAAAGTTTTGATTTTATACTTTTAGACCGTCAAGAGTTTCTTTACATAATTTTATAGAGTCCATCTCCACATCCTCTATAAAACAGCTAAAGACTATATCCCAACTTGGTAACACAGAATAATATATTAATTAAAAAGCCGTAGAGTCCTTTTATAAACTCTACGGCTTGGGATTGTGTGTGTTCAGATTTTCATGTGTATTAGTTAGCTAATCCCGGATTGGCAGCAATAGCATCTCTCGGAATAGGAATTGTATAACGAGGATCGTCCTGTTCCAATATATAAGTTTTACCTTGAAGTACTTTCACCATCCGAGGACGTGTAGTACGACGAAGATCAAACCAACGATGTCCCTCAAAAGCTAATTCACGAGCACGCTCGTTCAGTATTTCACTAATCAAGGCATTTCTATCCATCACATTCACTGCATTCTCTTTCTTGGCATATGCTTCGGGAGTATAACGCTTCCGCATTAATTCTAAAAGACGCATACGTGCATGTGGCAGTTTATCCATGTTTGCTGCAGCTTCGGCTGCGTTAAGATAAAGTTCACCTACACGAAAAGTACAAGAAAACTCTCTTTTTCCTCCTTTAGAACTTTTTCGGTTCCCATTTTCATCCGGAGCAGCAAAATAAGCGGCCAATCTCTTATCTCCTTCCTGATAAAGAGCCAGAAAAGTAGCAGGTACCCACACAGCATTGTTGACAGAAGAACCCATAACCTGTTCCAAAGCAGTTATCGATTCAACCGACTCAAAATGATTGGGAAGAGCCAAAGGAGTTTCATTCATATCGACAAGAACAGATTTCTTTGCCAATACTGCTTCAGCCGATTCCAAACACTTCGGCCATGCTCCCATGTATAAGCTGACACGAGACTGTAACGCATCTACAGACAAAACATTGAACCGATATGAAAAGACAGTTTCCCACTTTTCCTTATTTATTAATTCACGGGCATGCTCTATATCCGATAAAATAGAAGTATAAACTTCTTCTACCGTATTACGTCCCAACGTTTTTTCAAGATCCGTGTCCAATTTTAAAGGTATTGATTTTGAATTTAAAGCACCGGACTTCGTATATGGCTGTCCATGCAGGTTCACTAATACAAAATGCAGATAAGCCCGAAGCAAATGAGCTTCACCCACCAACTGATTCACGACCTCCGGAGTTCCTTCTGTAATCTCCTTTTGACTCTCAATTACTTGATTAGCAATAAAAAGTACATTATAGAAATTAGACCAGGTAAACTGGCTGGTTCCCGGAAATGGTGACGTTCAATGTCTCCATACGAATTTCGGTCATATTCATTATCATTAACCAACATTTCATCAGAACGAAGACAAGCCAGCCCTCTGTCATTGGGCACATTCAGATAAGCACGTGCCAGCAAAGCACGATACTCCTCAGCGGTTTGAGGAATCACGCTACCCACGGGTCTGATATCAAGATAACTGTCACAAGCTGATAACATCAACAGACAGCTCAACAAAGCCAAAACATATATTTTCTTCATCTTCTTTTTTTCGACTTAATGATTAAAAATTTAAATTCAAGCTAAACGTAATTGATTTAGGGATAGGCGGTGCATACGGATTATACATCGACTCCGGATCAAGAAAATTCTTATAACTTGAACCAAAAACAAGTAAATTGCGTCCTTCAATAGCCACAGAAGCCGATCCCATTCCTAAAGATTTAATCATTTTCTCAGGTAGACGGTAACCTAAACGCAAATTTTGCAACCGGAAATAATTTAATTTCTTTACCCAAATATCTAAATTCTTGTAAATTTCGCTCTTCTGATCATACCAATAATACTCGTCAGCCCGTTTTTCGCTGGTGATTAATGCCGGCAGACGCCCATCGGTATTCTCCGGAGTCCAACGATCTAAAATATCACTATTTACGTTCTGCCCTCTATCAAAGTTAATGAAATTATAGGAAGGCGTTGTACGCACATATCCTCCCAGATTAAATGATAAATTAGCGGTTAATTCCCAATTTTTATAACTGAATGTATTGATCAGGCCACCCGTATAAGGAGTATCTTGTGAACCAATATACGAATAAAAGCTACGCTCTTCTGCCGGAGTTACATCCGAATTAACCGTAAAACCTAATCCAAAAGGATCCTGCAAGCGATACAGTTCTTTCAAAGTTACTTTTTTCCCTTCTTTATCATAAAACAAAGGATAACCTTCTTCATCCAGACCGGCAGTTTTTATCGCGAAGATAGCATCTACCGGATACCCCTCACGTCCCGGAATAGTTTGCGCTTCAGGAATAGCTTCTCTCAATACCTTGTTATTGTTATAAGCAAAATTTAAATTAGTATACCACGAGAAATTTTTTGTTGCAACGTTTCGCGTAGAAAGAGATACCTCAACACCTTTATTGACCATACTTGCCCAGTTTATATTGGTCGAAACAAAGCCGGTTTCAAGTGGAAGCATTTGTTTTCCGATTAGGTCTGTACCTTTACGATAATAGTAATCTACACTCAGATTAATCGCCTGATTGAGTACCGAAAAATCAAGTCCAACATTTACTGATTGAGTTTTCTCCCAACGAAGTTTCTTGTTTGGAGCAGAATTTATATCAATCATATGTTCCGAACCACCCGGCAAAATATTATCTACAATATATTTACCCAACAGAAAGGGAGATGTATTTTTATCAATATTTCCCTGAATACCATACGAAACACGGAATGCAAGGTTATCCATCCATTTTCTAGTTCCCTGCATAAAAGGTTCATTTGACAATCTCCATAATCCACTTACAGAGTACAGAGGCAAATAACGGTATTTCTTGTCTACGCCAAATAAGTCAGAACCATCAAAACGGATACTTCCTCCGAATGTATAACGGTTCATCAACGAATAGGAAGCTGTAGAGAAGAAAGAGACATAGGCATTTTCTTTATACGTTTTCTGATGAAGAGGAAACTGTCTGGCACGGTCTTCATCCGGAAAGACAACCGGTTTTGTAGTCAACGTCTGGCGATCAAAACCATATCCTGCAGAGAAAAGTGTTTCATACCAAGTTTTACGCAACTCGGTACCTACCATTACTTCCAGTTCGTGGATATCATTGAAACTGTCCCGGTACTCTCCCATTGCTTTCCAGGTAATCTGGGAGTTCGTATTCTCATACGCTTTATGCACTCCTCCGTCCGGAATAAAGTATTTATTGCTTTGAGAGGCAGAATCCCAATATTTACTGTTTTTGCGAATTATACGCATTGAAAAACTCTCCTTATCGGCAATCTGTTCTTTCGATGCTTTATCCAATTGCAAACCAAGTTGAGTTGTAAACTTCAGTTTATCATTAAAACGCAACTCTGCATCAAAAATAGACGAAAGCGCATTAATCGTTTCCTCATTCGAAGTATTTTTACGTTCTTCAAAAATATTAAACCCTAAATCCGTATCAGAATTGTTCTGAACATCGAAATCATATACATAATTTCCGTTTGCATCGAAAGGTTGATAGTATGGATTAGCCTTACGCGAATAGTATACCGGATTCACCAATCCATAAGTATCGGTCAGGTAGGTTTTATTGTTACGGCGATTAACAAATAAAGAAACTCCGAATTTCAACATCCGGTTGACTTTATATGAAGTCTTCGCTACAATATTCAGACGATCTAGCCCGACGCCTTTAACATTACCATTTTCTTGATAATATCCGATAGAAGTATAATAAGTCACCCGTTCGTTACCTCCCGAAAGACTTAAACTATACTCCTGATTGAATGCATCGCGGAAAAGAATATCGCCCCAATCAGTTTCTGTATTCCGCAACCGACTTATATCCGTTTGGGCTTCGGGAGTCAGCGCACCCCACCCCCCTTTTTTATAGGCATCAGTCAATCCGTAACCGGAAATTATTTTAGAAACTCCCCCCTTATTGTCACCGTACGCAAAATTAGAACGAAGCAATTCAAGTTCCAAATCTACTTTCTCTTGTGAATTCAACATATTGAGTCGGTTTGTACTCAATGTAGGCATATAAGTAAACTTCGAGGAGAAATTAATCACCGGTTTTCCCACTTTTCCTTTTTTAGTCGTTATCACAATTACACCATTTGCAGCACGTGCTCCATAAATGGCTGTAGCTGCCGCATCCTTTAGCACGGTAATATTTTCAATATCTGCAGGATTCAGTCCGGCAATAGACGATTGCTGTATATTAGAAACATCATTCAATACATTCGACTGAGGTACATCCGTACCTTCCAACGGAATACCATCCAATACCCACAATGGATCCTGAGTTCCGTTCAATGACGAAGTTCCACGAATACGTATTTTTGCAGGTGCACCCGGCGCTCCGGAAGTAGAGGTTACGGAAAGACCGGCAATTTGCCCGGCCAGTGCCTGGTCAATACTTTTCACAGCACCGATGGTTTCATCCGAAATGTTCAGTTTCCCGACAGCTGCTGTCAACTTACGGCGTTCCACTGTCTGATAACCAGTCACTACCACAGCATCAAGCATCTGAGCTGATGGGAAAAGAGTGATTTCATATTGATTTTTTCCGGGAACGAGCTTGAGTTCCTGTACTTCATGTCCTACATAACTGCAGAATAAACGTGTCACCCCCTCCGGTACTGAAATATTGAATTTTCCATCTATATCGGTAATTACTCCTGTTATTGTCGGAGAATTACCATCTTTCGACAGGTCTTCTGCTTTTATATAGACAGAAGCACCGATCAACGGCATATTATCTTCTGAAGAGATCACCACTCCTTGTACTTGCCTACTGGCAGCAAAAGCAGAAGTCAAAACTCCGGCAAAAGACAATAAAAGAATAAAAACGTGTCTTTTCATTTGTTACATCCTATAAAATTAATACTCATTTTGAAAACTGTCTGTTTTGGTATAAATACACAAAGCCCCTCGCTCAGCAAATAAATTCGTTGAGTGTTTGTCAGAGAGAACTTTGTGTTTTGGTGTTTTTATTTCGAAATGCCCAACGCAGTATTTATGCGTAAAATCAAATCTTTATAGTGATATTTGGTAGCTACATCCGATGTGCCCAAACGGCTTTGAAGCAAATCTTTAATGCGAAGCAATTCACCACGTTTTACTGAAATGGCGTCGGAAATACGGTTTATCTGAGACCCATAAAAATTCAGTTCACGGCGAGCCCCCATGCGATCAGTATGTGCCGAACGATGTGCATGGTCATCACAACTACAAATCGGTGTCTGAAAGTCGAACAAGAAGTGATTATCAATCAATTTCTTGTTAACTTTCACTCCCTCGCTTTCGGCAGCAGCAGTAATCAATGCATCTACAAAACCTTTCTGTAAGTTACGTGTCATAACATCGGGCAGTCCACCACGCTCTGTTACAGCAAAAATACTTTTATGCAAACCATCCATCAATTCAACAGCTGTGAAGGCTTTTTTACCGTTTACCGATTCATTCTCAAGCATACGCATCAGGCGATTATTCGACAGTAAATCCCAGAAAACATAAGCCTGTGCATTTTTCAGCACTTGTGTTGGGGCATTCTCTACTACTCCCAAAGGAGTATTTTTAAGCAGATAAGTATATTGAGCTATTTCAGGGTCGAACAACCATTTCGGATAGCATAGCACCTCATCAAGCAAAAACCTCAAAGCAGCCTGCTGCTTCTCCTTTTCCACAAACGTATAAGTTTTCTCACCATCACCTACCGTTGTATTTTCAATATAAATACCTCCAATGTTCGCCATTACATGATAAAGATAATTATTCCATTGATTAATAACGGCATAATACAAACGAGAAGCCTCTTCGTACGTCTGTCCTTTCTCTCCGGTAGTTGTCCATTGAATGATTTGGGGAACAATACATTTCAAATTGGCAATGCCATACTGTGAAGAACGGATCGGATCATCGCCAAGATCTTCGTTCTGTGCACGAGGGTCAACAGCATCCCGCGGATCCTGTGCCTCACTATATTTATAAAGCCGATCAGTGTGTTTCGCTAAAAAATCCTGCAACAGTTCTTTTTCTTCTTCCGGTGTTTGCTTGCCATACCAACGATAACCATATTCTATAGCAAACATATCATACGGCCCGATG
>ENA-OPSW01001669-OPSW01001669.1-human-gut-metagenome-genome-assembly--contig:-NODE-1669-length-11850-cov-2.287410_pt1 | contig 11850 bp, 13 predicted proteins | sample MGYA00241463_ERZ501918 | MGnify/ENA primary metagenome ERZ501918 (study PRJEB25962, sample SAMEA2042443) | human gut metagenome | biome: human gut; feature: human-associated habitat; material: faeces... | reverse complement strand
ACCTGTTTTAAACAGAACCAGACGTTTTCCTTTTTACAAAATCTAAATGAACATGTTTACAGGCTTATTTATTCGCTATACTTTCATAGTAGTTAATCCACAAACATGTTTTTACATAAATCCGGCGAACACAGAAGCGGCGATAACAGTAAGAAGTCCGGCAACGGCAATTGCCAGGCTGCTCATAGCACCTTCTACAGGACCCAGTTCCATTGCCTTAGATGTACCTATGGCATGGGCTGAAGTTCCAAGTGCCAGACCTTTCGCGATAGGCTCCTCAATTTTTGCCACTTTAAGGACTGCCTCCGCAATCACATTTCCCAGCACACCAGTGATAATAATAACTGCAACCGTGATCGTAACAAGTCCGCCAAGTTCTTCCGATACACCCATTCCAATGGCTGTAGTAATGGATTTCGGAAGCAGAGTAACATACTCCGAATGGGAAAGTCCAAACAGCTTTGCAAAAATCAAGACACTGACCATACTTGCAAGTACACCGGAAACAATTCCTATAACGACAGCTTTCAGATTCTTACGAAGCAGAGTAAGCTGTCTGTAAAGCGGTACCGCAAGACATACTGTAGCAGGAGTAAGCAGATAACTGATATACTGACCGCCTGCATTGTAGGTCTTATAATCCACCTGCATAAGCTGAAGCATTCCCATTACACATAGAATTGCAATCAAAAGAGGATTAAACAGCGCCATTTTAAACTTTTTCTTCAGCAAAAGACCGACCTCATATCCAGCCAGACTTAATGCCGCCCCGAAAAACAGGGAATTTTCTATAAAATTTATCATTTCTTATCTTTCCCCCTGTCCTTTCTGATCACAAACTGAGTACTGCGTCCAGTAACTACCATTACAATGACGGTTGTCAGAATTGTTATGAGCACAACAGGAAGCCAGATTGGCTGCAGATCACCCCACGCTTCCAAAAGTCCCACACCTGCAGGAACGAACATAACCGGCATAATTTCAACCAGAAAATCTGCTGCTTCCTCTACCTGCTCAAGTTTCAGAATTCCGCTTGCAAGTGCTCCAAGCATCAGCACAAGACCATATACACTGGCCGGTACCGGAAGAGGCAAAAGGATATGTAATCCCTCACCCAACGCTGAAACCAGCAAAATAATACAAAATTGCCTCAGATACTTCACTTTTTGTCTTCCTCCTCGCTGTCTCCACAAAGAAGTTCATTTGCAATTTCCAGATAAGGCTGAAGCTCCTCAAGAGAAGCCCTGCCATTTCGCTTCATCTTTGTAATCCCTGGATACTGTGCAGGGATGGATCTTGTCATATTTCTGTCACCGTAGATTTTCACCATATCTCCATTTTCCAAGGTATCCCCGGCAATTAATTTATCATTTTTGTTATAAATTCCTTCCTTGGGAATCGCTGCCTTGAAAACAGTTTTTTTATCCATATCTACGAATACCATTTCCTTCAGTATATCTCCGGCTTCCACATAAATAGCTCTTATGGCTTCATTTTCCAGACGGGCTTCCTCCTGTTTGTCTTTCTGTGCCTGTCTGGCAACCAGATTCCAGAACGAGCCGCCTACTACGCCAAAGATCACCAGAAGAATGACAATTCCTACAATGAATTTCACATCGATTTCTTTTTTCTCCACTGCAAATCCTCATTTCTTTCATGGCTTTTTCTTCTGCCCTATTATACATTATCTTGTTAAAATTGCAATGTCATCTTTCGACAATTCTCTCCCCTGTTTTTCCCAATTTTTCTACAACATAATTGTAAAACTGTGTTCTGGATATTCCTTTTTTCCACATTGCAACTGTTCAGAGCACGATTTTTTCCACCTGCCAGCTGCCGTTTTCCACGGTCATAACTGCCATGGTCACATCTCCCCCAAAGCGGCTTCTGCCGCAGCTTCCAGGGTTCAGCCACAGCCTTCCGTCAATTTCTTTTGCAAAATACTGATGACTGTGTCCAAAAATCACCACCTGGGTATCCCCTAACTCCCAGGCAACATCTTTCCTGTCATGAACCATAAAGAATTTCACATTTCCCACTGTAAAGTTCAAGCTTCTTCGCAGATTCTGTGCCCAGTATCCATCATTGTTTCCTCGCACTACATATAAAGCGCCCAATGATCTTATAGCATCCAGAAGCTCCGGTCTGTCCACATCTCCAGCATGAAAAATGCAGTCACAGGATTGTAATATGTCCAGAACTTCTGTCCGTAAAAGACCATGTGTATCTGAAATAATCCCAATTTTAATTTTCTTATTTTCTGTCATTTTACCGTTCCTTATACCACATTCCTCTATCTTTTTTCTAAAAAACACCCAGCCTTTTCCTCAAAACAGACAGATTTTCCCATACTCGCCGTCAAATCCAGGTTTACAGATTACTTCTCTGTTTCTAAGTTTCCGAATGCCTGAAGCAATCATGTGACTACTTTCTTTCTCAATATCCGCAATGGGAATTTCCCTTAAAATATCAAATTCATTTCCCAGTTTCTGAAGCATCTTTTCATATTCACCAGTGACTGTTTTGGTGGTTACAGCCTTTCCAACACAGGCAGAAATCACCTCAGGAAGAGGTACAATGCTCTCAAAAGGTCTGGCATTTTTTCTCACAAACCCATTTTCTCTATCAGCCAGATCCATAATTCTGTGATTCACTCCCATAGTCAGTTTTTTCCCACATACAGGACATATTCCATGATACTTTTCAGCTTCTTCCGGGCTCAGACAGATGTGACATTTTCTGTGTCCGTCATAGTGATATTTGCCCTCTTCCGGGAAAAATTCCAGTGTTCCAAGAAGACCTTTTCCATATTGGACAGCACCATAAAGTCCCTGATAGGACAATTCAATGTCCAGTAAGTTAGCCTCTCTTCCAAGCTTTGATGGAGAATGTGCATCTGAGTTTGAGATCAGCTGAAGTCCATCAAGTGCAGATAAACGCCAGTTCATAGGTGGATCTGAAGATAATCCCGTCTCCACAGCATGAACATATGAAGTAAGATCTTCAAAACATTCTTCCATGGTATCAAACCCTGAGGCGGCACCAAAAAGTCCGAAGTGGGGAGTCCAGATATGTGCTGGAACCAACATTCCATCGGCACAGTTTTCCAGTAAAATTTCCAGAAGATCGTGACAATCAAGTCCCAGTATTGGTCTTCCGTCTGAGTGAATATTTCCAATCTTTTCCAGTCTCCCAGCTATTTTATCTGCTTTTTCAAGGCCGGATAAAAGAAGTACATTATGAACCTTGCGGCACTTTCCATTCTTCTTATAGATAGAACTGATCTCCCCTGTAATTACGAAACGGGGAGCTCCCCCAGGAAGCATTTTCGCCTCTTCCAGCACATATTCATCTCTTAACCGATACAGTCCACTTTCTGCCGGAACCAGCTTTTCTTTCAGTTCCTCCCGCCAGGCAGGATGGGTAAAATCACCGGTTCCCACTAAAGAAATTCCTTTTTTTCTTGCCCACAGATCCAGATATTCCGGGGTTCCAAGCTTGCTTGTTGCCATGGAATATCTGGAATGAATGTGAAGATCTGCGATTATTTCCACTTAATTAACTCCATTTCAGTCATTTATATTTTGATTTGCAACTGCTCAAAATTCTCAAAACTATAGAAAAAAACACTTTCCAATGTGTTCTTTTTATTTCTTTTTATTTCTTTTTATACCAGTTTGTAATCCATTTTCCTGCTGCTGTCAGATTCTTTGAGGACCATTTTCCTGTATTACTGCAGCCGGATTTTATAAATGCAGAGCTTTCTGCCTTATTTGACAGGCTCCATGCCATATAGCTGATATTGTTTTTATCCAGGAAAGTCAGCCACTTTTTTGCTTCAGCTTTATCAAGTCCACCATTTCCAGAAGCATCACAGATACTAAACTCGGATACAAATAACGGCAGTCCTTTATCAAGGGCAGCCTGTGCTTTATCTCTCAGCCATTCCTTATGTGTTGCTGCGTAAAAGTGCAGGGTGTACATTACGTTTTTTCTGTATTTCTTACTAACCGGGGAAAGCGCAGCCTGATCTACATCCTGTGACCAGTTGGGCGTTCCTACCAGAATCACAGCTTTTTTGTCATAGGTGCGGATACCTTTTATAATCTTTTCAGCGTATTTTTTTATTGTACTCCAGGATGTTCCTCCATTTGGCTCATTACAGATTTCGTAGATCACATTGGTATTATTTTTGTATTTTTTTGCCATTTTTTTGAAAAACTTCAAAGCTTCTTTCTGATTTTGCTGAGGGTTTCCATCACTTAAAATATGCCAGTCAATAATCACATACATACCTGCATTTGTGGCATATTTTACACCGTTATCAATACACGCTTCCAGCTTACGCCGATTGGATGCATCCCCGGTACAATAGCCGTTATATTCAGCAGTATACATGGCAAGACGCACTGCATTTACCTTCCAGTTTTTCTTCATAAAAGTAAATGCACTTTGATTTACATACTCTGGATACCAGGACAGACCATGGGTGCTGATACCTCTAAGCTGTACTTTTTTCCCACTGCTGTTTACAAGCTGTGTGCCTTTTACCTGTAATCTGGGAAGCTTGGACGCAGCCGCTACCGGTACACAGAATGCACATAAAAATACGATTGCAATAAGCAAACCGAACCATTTTTTTCCTTTTTTTCTCATTAAAAACCCTCCTCCATTAATCTCCAGCCGTTGTCTTTTAGCCACTTTTGTCTTTCCCGGTAATCTGGAAGGATCTTCTCAACTTCTTTCCAGAATGCCTGGGAATGGTTCATTTCCCTACGGTGGCAAAGCTCATGGACCACCACATAATCCAGCACCTCAGGAGGTGCCAGAATTAACAGCCAGTTAAAATTCAGATTTCCATTTGCGGCACAGCTTCCCCATCTTGTTTTCTGTTGACGCAGGGTAATTTTCCCATAGCTTACCCCTAACTTTTCTGCATAATATGCCACTCGCCTTGGAATTACCACGCAGGCTTTATTCTGCAGATGCTGTCTTTCCAGGGCAGACAGCTTTTGTACGTTCTCCTTCTGTGCATCTCTTTTCTGGATTTTTTCCAGATTTTTCAGGATCCATTCTTGTTTTTCTTCCACAAATTTCTGAATTTTTGCTTCGGAAAGACGGAGAGGCGCGCGTACAACAACACTGCCATCAGCCTTAATTTCCAGGCTCATAGTTTTGCGGCTGCTGCGGATGATCTGGTAGGAAATCTGAGAGCTCAGCATAGGATTTTCTCCATGTAAGCGTTCATTTGCTGCTCCAGTATTTCCATCTTTTCCCTGGTGTCTTTCTCCTTATATTGCAACCGCTTTATAATCCTGGAAATGTAATCCTTTTCTTTCATGATCTGCCATGTTTCCTTAAAATTCAGGTCATAATACTGCGCTGCATAGGATACCCAGTAATCTACGGATGTAATCCGGTCAGGAGATGAAACTGCCTCTTTTCTCAGGCAGGATTCCCATACCTTTGGAGATATTTTGCCTTCTCCGGCATGCTCCTGAGGGACACCGATCATAGCCTCCACAGAATCCACCAGCTTCACTCTGCAATTGTCCAGCTTGTCTGCATCGCGGATCATTTTTGCGTGGAAAAGAGTTCTTTCGTCCTGAATTCCTTCCAGCCTGAAATCACTGTGTCTGGCAATTGCCACGCGAATGAGCTCATCATAGCTTCGGTCTTCTATGAATCTGCTGATCATCGGATTTTCTCCCTCAAATAACAGTTGTACACCGAATGCAGCGTGATCCATAGTGTCCGGTGAAAAGCTGTTATAAAGACGAAGCTGTTGGAATCTTCCAATATCGTGAAGCAGGGCAATAAGCTCCGCAAGCTGTTGGTCTTCCTCATTCAAATGCATTCTGTGACCAATTTCACGAGCACTTTTTACCACCCCATATGTGTGAATGATTTTTAATTTTATCTTTTCATCTTCTCTGTCATATCCATTTAAATAATCCTCGAAAACGCCTCTTGCATGTTTAAAATCTATCTTCAAAATGCCTTCCTTTCCGCTGTATCTTTTGCACATCCAGAGCGAATATTAAGTAACCGCTTTTGTCAATGTGCAGATACTGAACAGCAGCTCTTTTAATCCTTATTATAAACCACCTGGTTTTCTTTTCCAATAAAAGCGTCAGATTTTCGATAGCCATGGTGCGGATCTGAATTTCCGCCTGCAGCTTCCGGGGACCATTTAATGTTTCTACTGTATAATAAATGATCAGATGGAGACTTCTGTAACCACTCTGTTTCACATGCTTCAGATAATTCTTCTCACTCTTAATGGTCATATCTGACCGGTTTTGGATCAGGGATGCTACTGTCTCAATATCTTCCTCAAACTGACAGATAATACGGATTCCGGCAATGTCTTCTACTTCTTCCTCCATGCGTTCCATAGGAATATGCTTGCGCTGCATTTTCTCCAGAATGCTGGATACACTTTTCACTCGTCCGCTTACCTGCTCAATAGGGGAATACAGATCATTTTCTCGATGTTCGCTGATAATGTGTTCAAATTTGACAATCAGTTCCCTGACTGCCAGTTCGTAGGGGCATAAAATGCTTCTCCATAACTGTATTTCCATATAAATCGCTCCTTACAGAATATGGGCATTGTATTATGAAAAATATTCTGCAGTTAAATTTAAGTGTGTCTGCCCATATGTTTAATCATTATAGCATATGTTTAATCATTATAGCATATATTTCAAAAAATTTGTTATCAATAAGTGTATTTTTTTACTTTTTTCTCCATTGCCTGTAAGACATAGTAAGGGTTTACACTCAGTTCCTCTTTTCCCTGTGGATTTATGTAGATTCCCAGATGAAGATGAACCGGAAATTTTCCGGACATTCCTTCTTCTCCGTATCCGGTATCTCCCATGAATCCAAGGATCTGCCCCGCTTCCACTGCTTCACCTGTCTGAAAATATTTTTCATAGGATGCAAGATGGGCATAATAAAAATACCCTCCATGAGGAGAACGGATTCCGATCCGGTATCCGCCAAGAGGAAGCCATCCGATTTTTTCTATTTTGCCATCAGTCATGGAAATCACAGGATAAAATCCGGATTGAGAAACCCTGCCAAAGAGATCGCAGCCTTCGTGCATCCGGCTTCCACCATAGCTTCGGGCAGCGCCAAAGGTGTTTTCATAAAAAATCTCTTGCCATATTTCTCTATCGTTTCTGATCGGAATGGGAAAATTTTCCAGGTCTTTCCAGACAGCCAGATAACAGTTTCTCAGGTCATAATAGGCTTTGGGTTTGAAGCGCAGATATGCTTCCCTGTTCCCGGAAAGATATTTTGGAAAAAATTTTCCATTCAGCATAGTTGTTGTAAGAAGATCGGCAAATTCTCCATCCGAATGTACTCTTTCTTCTAACTCTGCATATAGCGCAGACGACAAAGCCTGTTCCCGGAAGCTTTCTGTAAAACAGGTGTCCGGTTTTAACAGGGAGGCCTGGCTTCTTTGCTGAATAAAATTCTGAAGCAAGATAAGCAGCGGCAAAAGAAAAAGAAGAAGGAGTAAGTGTTTCCCGGTCTTTCTTTTCATGGCATTTCCTCTCTTTAATATATGGGAAAAGGTGGATGATTTTTTTGTTACCAGTAAATAGTAACGATTTTTTCACCCTCAGATAATATATGGAAAATCAGAAAAATTAGAACAAAAAATCAGCTGTATGGAAAATATTTTTTCCAAATACAGCTGATTCGAATGATCAAAGGCTATGGCAGCCACAGTTACTATTTAATGGGGGTATGCCAAAAGCTTTATGAAAAACAGGCTTTTAAATATACATGTAATTATCAGTCTTTCAAATTTTTCAATACCTCTGTCAGATATTCCCAAACCCGTTTCACAGATGCCATATCCAAGCGTTCTTTGCTGGTGTGGATGTCCAGAATATCCGGTCCAAGAGAGGTGCAGTCAAGGTTTTCCATTCGCTCATAAAAAATACCACATTCCAGTCCGGCGTGAATGGCAACTACGTCCAGGTCTTTATCGTACATGTTTTTATAAATTTCTACCATCTTGTCACGAAGAGGAGAAGCTTTACGATACTCCCATGCAGGATAAGCCCCCTCAGTCTCATATTCGCCTCCCAGAAATTCTGTCAGATATTGGATTTTATGGGAAAGAGCCTCTTTGGCAGTTCCTACAGAGCTTCGGATACTGGTCTGTACAAACAACTCGTCCCCATACAGCTTCAGAATTCCGGGATTGCAGGAGGTTTCCACCAGATTTTCTATGGTACCACTCATTTTCTTAACACCAAATGGCATGTTCATCAGATAAAAAAGCACTTTTTCCTGGCTGGTGGGATGAAGAACCTGTGCATCCATATCCCCTGCTTCTGTTATCTGAATTGTAATAGTATCATCTGTACCAGTGTATTCTGCCCGGAAATCCTTCTGCATTTTCTTTGCAAGGGAAGTGATCTGAGAAATTTCTTCCGGAAGCACAAGAAGAACCGCTTCGCATTCTTTGGTAATAACGTTGTCCTGCTGACCACCTTCTAATTCTTTTAATGCATAGCCACAGACATGGGAAAGTTCATAAAGAAACTGTCCCATAAGAATATTGGCACTTGCGCGGTTTTTGTGTATTTCAGCTCCGGAATGGCCTCCCACAAGTCCACAGACTTTTACGTTAACTTTTCTGCCGGAAGCGTCCACACGCCGGACTGGCAGATAAGAATTTCCAGCAACACCACCAGCGCAGCTTACCCACAGACAGCCCTCTTTTTCAGAATCCAGATTGATCATTCTTCTTCCCTTCAAAAGGCTGCAGTCGAATCCGTCAGCGCCCAGAAGCCCCGTCTCTTCATCGACGGTGAAAACAACCTCCAAAGCCGGATGCGGCAAATCTGTACTGTCTAAAAGCGCAAGGCCATAAGCCACTGCAATTCCGTCATCTCCGCCAAGAGTGGTGCCCTCGGCTGATAAAAAGCCATCTTTCACAACCAGCTTTAATCCATTCTTTGTAAAATCATGTTCGATTTCCGGGCATTTCGCACAAACCATATCCATATGTCCCTGAAGGATGACTGTGGGCGCGTTTTCGTAGCCAGGTGTTGCAGGTTTATAAATCACAACATTATTCATGTCATCCTGAACATATTTCAAATCATGCTCCTTTGCAAAATTCACCAGATAATCACTGATTTGTTTTGTATTTCCTGAACCATGTGGAATACCACAGATTTCCTCAAAATAGTGAAACACATTTTTGGGTTCGAAGTTTTCTAAAATTGCCATATGGGTTACCTCCAAAATTTTATATATGGTTTGTATTTATCTTTTCGGCATTTTGAGACAGAAACAGAATATAAATTTTATATAATGATTTTTTAAACATACTTCAGGCTGCTGAACACAACCTGACTATAACTTCACATGTTGGGCTTTTATTTTAATAACGAGGTCAAAATGAAGAAAAAAATAATCCTGCTTTCTGTTATCCTGCTTTTACTCTTCCTTCTGTGTTACCCGGCCGAAGCTCTTGCTGCGGCAAGAAACGGACTGAAACTATGGTTGGAGACCTTACTGCCTACCCTTCTTCCGTTTATGATCCTTACAGGAATTCTGGTGCACACAGATTGGATTACAAAAATTTTACAACCAACTGCTCCTTTTTTCAAGGTCGTTTTTGGGCTTTCTCCGGGAGGAGCCTATGTATTTCTTCTGGGACTTCTCACCGGTTACCCTATGGGGGCAAAATTAACCGCAGATTTGTATTATGCTGGAAAAATCAGCCGGCAGGAGGCTGAATATTTGTTAACTTTCTGCAATAATCCAAGTCCGGCCTTTCTTATTACTTATGTGGGACATATCTGTCTGGAGGGAAAATTACATATTGGTTTTCTTGTGAGGATTCTGTTTCTATCAGACATGATCTGCATGTGTTTTTTTCGCTTTACATTCTATAGAAAAAACTCACTGCTTTCCTTTTGTACGCCAAAAACATCTGAGCAGGAATATACTTCTGCCGGGCTTCTGGATTTTGTCATTATGAATAGTTTTGAAACTATGGCAAAACTGGGTGGTTACATTCTTATGTTCTCTATACTGTCCGCTGCCATAAGTCATTTCTGGTATCTTCCGGCACAGGGAAAATATATTCTTCTCGGACTGATAGAAGTTACCACTGGTCTCCATGGGCTCCTGCTGTCCGGGTTTTCTTATTCACTTCGTGTACTTCTTGCACTGTGTATGAGTGCATTCGGAGGATTCTGTATTATGGCGCAAACAAAAAGCGTACTTGGAAAGGAACTCTCCCTTCATCCGTACGCTTCTGCCAAATGTATGAATGCAGCAGTTACTGCTGCTCTCATACTTATATTCTTATAAACATGATCCCTGCTCACATAAAACATTTATAGAATAGTTTTAGTGAATCACAATCAGATAAAGTCTGCTATATTTCGCGCAGCAAAATTAGTTATCGCCAATCTCGTCCAGAAGAGCTTCATCTTCCTTGGAAGCCTCTGTATCAGCCGGCTGATAAGAGCCGGACATTGCAGCTGCCTGAGCAGTCTGTGGCGCAAGCTCCTGACGATTATGGTTTACAACATCCATGCATGCCTGAAGAGCATCGATGAATCCTTTATATTTGCCGCCAGCATCCTCAAGAGTCTGGGTAAGTACGGAACCGATGTTTGCCATCATGTCATCTGTGTATGTGATCGCGCTGAGACGAATGCTGTTAGCATCCTGTGTAGCGGAATCCAGAATCTCCTGAGCCTGACGATTCGCTGCATTGATAGTCTCGTTTGCCTGCGCATATGCTTTCTGCATGATCTCATGCTGGGTAACAAGCTCCTGAGCTTTATTCTGTGCATCTGCGATCAGTGCATCTGCCTTGGTCTGTGCATCCTCAAGAATGGCATCCTTATTGCTGATGATCTTCTGATAACGTTTGATCTCGTCTGGAGTCTTAAGACGAAGTTCACGAAGAAGCTCTTCGATTTCTTCTTTATTCACTACAATCTTAGTTGTAGAAAGTGGCTGATATTTACAACTGTCTACATATTCTTCGATTTCTTCAATGATCTGTTCAATTCTGCTGCTCATAGTAAACTCTCCTTATTCTATTTCTTCAAATCGTGCATCTTTTTCTTAACAGCTTCGGTAATTTCCGGCGGAGCAAATTTGCTCAGGTCGCCATCATAGCCTGCTACTTCTTTCATAATAGTAGAGCTAAGATATGCATATTCCAGGCTTGTCGTCAGAAACACGGTGTCAATATCCGGAGCAAGCACCCGGTTTGTCTGTGCCATCTGCAGTTCATATTCAAAGTCTGTGATCGCGCGGAGTCCGCGGACGATCGTATGCGCCTGGCATTCCTTCGCAAAATCAACAGCGAGCCCGCTGAAAGAACGGACTTCGACATTTGGAATGTCCTGGGTCGCTTTCTTTAGTATATTAACACGTTCTTCCACAGAAAACAACGGAGATTTTGAGGAATTATGTAAAACTCCCACGATTACGCGGTCAAAAAGCTTGGATGCACGCAGAATGACATCCAGATGACCATACGTTACAGGGTCAAAAGTTCCCGGGTATACGGCTGTCTTCATGATTCTTTTACTCCTTCGTGTTTGCTTTTCGGGGTAAGGAATACATGGACATTTGTCTTATAGATTTTTTTCTTCAGAATTTCGTATCCGGCATCCTCCGCCCAGTCGAAATCAGTATTCAGCGATGCTTCTACAATAATTAAGGTATCCTCACCGATAAAAGAGGCGTCGCGGAACGCATACAGCACGTCCTTTTCCAGTCCCTTATCGTATGGCGGGTCCATAAAAATGCAGTCAAAAGGCTCCTGTCCCTGAAGCGACTGCA
>ENA-OPSW01001668-OPSW01001668.1-human-gut-metagenome-genome-assembly--contig:-NODE-1668-length-11851-cov-3.942014_pt1 | contig 11851 bp, 8 predicted proteins | sample MGYA00241463_ERZ501918 | MGnify/ENA primary metagenome ERZ501918 (study PRJEB25962, sample SAMEA2042443) | human gut metagenome | biome: human gut; feature: human-associated habitat; material: faeces... | reverse complement strand
GGCCGCGGGCTGCACGATCCTCGCCGTCGAGCAGGTCGAGGGGGCCGCGATGCTCGACGACTTCCGTCCCGAGCCGGGCGTGCGGTATGCGCTCGTCTTCGGCAACGAGGTCGAGGGCGTGGGGCAGGAGGCGGTCGATCGCTGCGACGGGGCCATCGAGATTCCGCAGGCCGGCACGAAGCATTCGCTCAACGTCTCGGTGTCGGGCGGAGTCGTGCTGTGGAGTTTTTTCCGCCGGATCGGCCCGCGGAGAGGAGGGCATCGGGCGGAGCGCATCCCGGGCGGGGTGAAATAAATTTTGCGTTGTGCCCGCCTTGCGTTATCTTTGCCGCACCTGAAATTTAAATTCTGAAGAAGAAATGTCCGTAGAAAGCAGCCTCCGGGCGGTGACGACCTACCGTCTGACGGAGATGAAACAGCGCGGCGAGAAGATCGCCATGCTTACCTCGTACGATTATTCGATGGCCCGGATCGTCGATGCCGCCGGCGTGGACGTGATCCTCGTGGGCGATTCGGCGGCCAATGTCATGGCCGGTTACGAGACGACGCTTCCCATCACGCTCGACCAGATGATTTACCATGCCCGTTCGGTGGTGCGGGCCGTCAGCCGCGCGCTGGTGGTGGTCGATCTTCCCTTCGGCGCCTATCAGGGCAATTCGAAAGTGGCGCTCGACTCGGCCGTGCGCATCATGAAGGAGACCGAGGCCGACGCCGTGAAGATGGAGGGCGGCGAGGAGATTCTCGAATCGGTGCAGCGCATCCTCTCGGCCGGCATTCCCGTCATGGGGCATCTCGGGCTCACGCCGCAGTCGATCCACAAGTTCGGAACCTATACGGTCCGCGCGAAGGAGGAGGCCGAGGCCGCGAAACTCGTGCGCGACGCGCATCTGCTGAGCGACGCGGGGTGTTTCGCCGTCGTGCTCGAGAAGATTCCCGCGGCGCTGGCCGGGCGTGTCACGCGCGAAATTTCCGCGCCGACGATCGGCATCGGGGCCGGCGGCGCGTGCGACGGGCAGGTGCTGGTGGACCTGCCCATGGAGCCGGAACAGTGCAGCGGGCTGAGCGCCGTGATGGAGCAGCACGGCGTGGACTACACGCTGGAGTCCCGTGACGATACCTTTGCCGGGCCGAAGATGACCGCACGCTGGAAGTTTACCGCCGACGCACCGGACAAGCCGCTGAACAGCGAAGCAGCCCGCTGGCGCAAGGCTATGCAGGACGGCATGCGCCTGACCCCGCTGAGCCGGTACGACGGCCAGCCGATCTACAAGATCGTGTACATTGCTGAGCATCTGCGCGATCTGGACGAGGCCAAGCGGCTGTATCAGGACCAGTTCGTGTTCTGCGAGAGCAACCTGGACACCATGGATGACGGCATGGTGAACGGGGAGCTCATCAACCGCAAATTCGACAAGGGCACCGGCATCCGGGCCATCTGCCGACATCTGGGCCACCCGCAGGAAGATACCATTGGCTTTGGCGACAGCGATAACGACCTGCAGATGACCCAGGCCGCCGGGATCAGTGTGTGCATGGGCAACGGCTCGGAGCGGCTGAAGCAGCTGTGCGACCGCATCGCCCCCACCGTGTACGAGGACGGCCTTGCAAGAGAGTTTGCAGCCCTGGGCCTGACAGAATGAAAAACAACAGCAGGCAGCTCCTTTTTGCGGGAACTGCCTGCTGTTTTGCGATGTGAGGTAAAAAGCGTGGTAAATAATAAGAAAAGCACGCTGATTCCAGACAAATCAGCGTGCTTTTTTCGTGGAGCGGGCAATGGGAATCGAACCCACCTCCTCAGCTTGGAAGGCTGATATACTAGCCGATGTACGATGCCCGCATTTGCGAAGAATAGTATAGCATGTCTGCCGGAAAATGTCCAGCCCCAATTTTGCCGGGGGCCTGTTCATAAAACGTTCCATATTTTCTGGGCAGATTTCCTGTTTACTTTATGCGTGTTTTATTGTAAAATACACTTGAATAACAATGTCGGGCACACAGCCCGACGGAATATAAACAGGTGGTGTTTGGATTATGGCATTGAAATATCAGCGTATCCTGCTCAAGATCAGCGGCGAAGCATTGGGCGGCGAAAAAGGCATGGGCTTTGACGAGCCGACCATGGATGCGATCTGCGGCGGCGTGAAAAAGGCCCACGATCTGGGGGTTCAGATCGGCATCGTGGTGGGCGGCGGCAACTTCTGGCGCGGCCGTTCCAGCGGCAAGATGGAGCGCACCCTGGCCGACAAGATCGGCATGCTGGCTACGGTGATGAACGCTCTGGCCGTCTCCGACAAGCTGGAGCAGCTGGGCGTGCCCACCGAGGTGTTCACCTCCATTACCATGCCCCAGGTGGCACAGCCCTTTACCCGCAAAGACGCCCTGCGCGCCATGGACGAGGGAAAGATCGCCGTGTTTGGCGGCGGCACCGGCAACCCCTTCTTCTCCACCGACACGGCAACGGCCCTGCGCGCCGTGGAAGTGAGCGCCGATGTGATGTTCAAGGCCACCATGGTGGACGGCGTGTACGACAAGGACCCCCACAAGTACCCCGACGCCAAGAAGTACGATACCCTCACCTTCACCAAGGTGCTGGAGGACCAGCTGGCCGTCATGGATGGCACCGCTGCCACCCTGTGCCGCGACAACAAGCTGCCCATCCTGGTGTTTGATCTGGCTGACCCGGACAACATCGCAAAGGCTGTGCAGGGCGAGAACGTGGGCACGCTGGTGTATGAGGGCTGACCGCGTATAGCCTTCTGCGCAGAAACATACAATGAAGGGCGGGGCTGCCCGGTGCACTCTGCCCACCGAATATATCAACAGGAACAGGAGACTACAACAATGAGCAGCAACACCAAGGTTTACGAAGAAAAGATGAAGAGCTCGGTGGAGCACCTGGGCCGCGAGCTGGCCGCTGTGCGTGCAGGCCGTGCAAACCCCGCTGTGCTGGACAAGGTGACCGTGGACTACTACGGCGCGCCCACCCCCATCCAGCAGGTGGCATCCGTGGCTGTCAGCGAGGCCCGCACCCTGACCATCACCCCCTGGGACCGCACCCTGCTGCGTGCCATCAGCAAGGCTATCATGGCCAGCGACGTGGGCATCAACCCCATCGACGACGGCCAGACCATCCGCCTGAACTTCCCGGCTCCCACCGAGGAGCGCCGCAAGCAGCTGGCCAAGGAAGTTTCCAAGCTGGGCGAGGAGGCCAAGGTGGCTGTGCGCAACATCCGCCGCGACGCCATGGACAAGGCCAAGGCCATGAAGAAGACCGGTGAGCTGACCGAGGACAGCCAGAAGACCATGGAAGAGGATGTCCAGAAGCTGACCGACAAGTATATCAAGAACATCGACGCTGCCGTGGAAGAAAAGCAGAAGGAGATCATGTCCGTCTGATCCGGCTGCGCTGAGCAGAACAACAATGTAAGGTGTCGTGCGCTGGTGGGGGAGCCGCTTTTCAAAAAAGCAGCGCCTGTGGTGCGCGGCACTTTTTTCAGGGCAGCAATGCTGCCGGGAGGAGCAAATGGCACATCCCAGAGAGTTTGCGGAGGGGCTGTCCATCGGCATCATCATGGACGGCAACGGCCGCTGGGCCAAGAACCGGGGCCTGCCCCGCACCGCCGGGCACAAAAAAGGCGCCGAGGTGTTCAGCGATATCGCGGACTACTGCGACGAGCTGGGCGTTTCGTCGGTGTACTTCTATGCCTTTTCCACCGAGAACTGGAAGCGCCCGCTGGAAGAAGTGAACGCCATCATGCGGCTGTTCGGCGAGTACCTGCTGAAGGGGTTTGACTACAAGAACCGCAACATCCGCATCAAATTCATGGGCGACCGCACCGTGCTGGACGAGAAACTGCAGCAGCGGATGAACAAGCTGGAAGCTGAATCGTCGGTCAAGACGGGCATGACCCTGAACATTGCCATCAACTACGGCGGCCGCCCGGAGATCGTGCGGGCCGCGCAGCAGTTGGCGGAAAAGGCCGCAGCCGGGCAGCTGAAGCCGGAAGAGATCACCGAGCAGATGCTCAGCGATGCCATGTACACCGCCGGGCAGAAGGACCCGGACTTTATCCTGCGGCCCAGCGGAGAAAAGCGTCTGTCCAACTTCATGCTGTGGCAGGCCGCTTATGCAGAGCTGGTGGAAATGGACGTTCTGTGGCCGGACTTTACCCGTGCCGACCTGGACGCCGCCATTGAGGAGTATAACCACCGCAGCCGCCGTTTTGGCGGGCTGTAAGGCAGCAACTACACCCAAAATATCCTGTGCACGGCGCAGGGACCGGAATACCCGACCGTTCCCCGGGTTGTGCGGCACCCGCAAGAGGGGAGTGCCTTCCGGCAGAACAAAGGAGAGCCAACCTATGAAAACACGCATTATCACAGCCATTGTGGGCATCATCGTCCTCATTGGCGTCATGTTCACCTTCAATACGCTGATCTTCAATCTGGTCATTGCAGCCATCACGCTCATTGCCATCCACGAGATCTACAATGCGCTGGGCTTTACCAAAAAGGACTGGCTGATGTACGCGGCACTGGTGCCGTATACCCTGCTGGTGATGACCTCCAACTACATGGTCATGCGCCGTCTGGTCATGCCGGTGTCCTTTGTGCTGGTCACCTTTTACGCCATCTATCTGGTGGTGCGGAACGGGACCATCAGCTACCAGAAGGCCAGCGGTCTGCTCGTGTTTTCGGGCATCGTGATCTTCTGCTTCTACTCCTTTATCCGGCTCAAGGAACTGCTGCCGGTGGAGCAGTTCGGCTACGATGCGGTGTTCTTCATCCTGCTCATCCTCTGCTTTGCCTGGGGCGGCGACACCTGCGCCTACTTTGCGGGCCGCGCCTTCGGCAAGCATAAGCTGTGCCCGGTGGTCAGCCCCAAAAAGACCGTGGAGGGTGCCATCGGCGGTGTGCTGGGCACCATGGTGTTCGGCGTGATGGCGACCCTGATCTACTCGGTGGCCGCCGACCGCATGGAAGCCTTTACCCGCTCCAACATCGGCGTGTCGATGTACGTCATCATTGCCCTGCTGGGCTGTGTGGCGGCGGTGCTGGGCATTTATGGTGACCTGTTTGCCAGCGTGGTCAAGCGCCAGTGCGGCATCAAGGACTACGGCACCATTTTCCCGGGCCACGGCGGCATTCTGGATCGTTTTGACAGCGTGATGTTCATTGCGCCCTTCGTGACCATGGTCATCACGGCGGTGTTCTACAAGTAAAAGGGGGAACGTGCCATGTCGAAAAAAATTACGCTGCTGGGCTCCACCGGCTCCATCGGCACCCAGAGTCTGGATGTGATCCGGGCACAGGGGTATGAGGTGTTCGGCCTGTCGGCCCACAGCCATGTGGAAAAGATCCTGCAGCAGATCGAGGAATTCCACCCGAAATACGTCTGCATGACCGACCCGGACGCCGCCGCAAAGCTGGACGCCGCGCTGTCCGGCCGGGCGGGTGCGCCCAAATTGCTCACCGGCCCGGAGGGCCTGCGGGAGCTGGCCGCGCTGGACGGCCCGGACGTGGTGTTGAACAGTGTGGTGGGCATTGCGGGCCTGGGTGCCAGCCTGACTGCCATCGAGAGCGGCCACGATCTGGCTCTGGCCAACAAGGAGAGCCTTGTCACCGGCGGCCATCTGGTCACCCGGGCGGTGGCACAGCACGGCGTGAAGCTGCTGCCCGTGGACAGTGAGCATTCGGCCATCTTCCAGTGCCTGCAGGACAAGGAGAGCGCCCCCAGCCTGACCAAGATCCTGCTCACGGCGTCCGGCGGGCCGTTCTTCGGCATGAAAACCGAGGAACTGCGCACCAAGACCAAGGCGGATGCCCTCAAGCACCCCAACTGGAACATGGGGGCCAAGATCACCATTGACTCCGCCACCCTCATGAATAAGGGTCTGGAACTCATTGAGGCGGTGTGGCTGTTCGGCCTGCCGCCGGAGAAGATCCAGATCGTGGTGCAGCGCCAAAGCATCGTGCACTCGGCGGTGCAGTTCAGCGATCATTCGGTCATTGCCCAGCTGGGCGTGCCGGATATGCGCATCCCCATCCAGTACGCCCTGACCTACCCCAAGCGGGTGCCGGGCGTGGTGCCGGAGCTGGACTTTGCGGCCCTGAAGGTGCTGACCTTTGATGTGGCCGACGAAGAGACCTTCCGCTGCCTTGCCGCCTGCAAAAAGGCCATCAAGAAGGGCGGCCTTGGCCCCTGTGCGGCCAACGGTGCCAACGAGGAAGCTGTGAAGCTGTTCCTGGAGGACAAGATCGGCTTTTTGGATATCGGCCGTCTGGTGGAAGCCGTCGTCGACAGCGACCGCTTCGGCAGCGACTACACCCTGAGCGATGTGTACGAGTGCGACCGCATGGCACGGGAGTTCGTGCGGGCACATCTTTGATTTTTAGGAGTACGAATGTCAGTTTTTATCACGCTGCTTGCAGCGCTGTTCGTGTTCAGCGCCGTGATCGCCATCCATGAGTTCGGCCACTTTGCGGTGGCAAAGCTCTGCGGCATCCGGGTCAACGAGTTTTCCATCGGCATGGGCCCGGCCCTCTGGAAAACAGTCCGCAAGGGCACCCAATACACCCTGCGGGCCCTGCCGGTGGGCGGCTATGTGGCGCTGGAAGGGGAGGAAAGCCCCGAGAGCCAGCAGGCCGAAGCCGCCCGTGACCGGCAGGAGGAAGCGGCACCCGCCCCGGTGCCGCCGGAAGAAGGCATCGGCATCCCCCTGAACGAGGCCCCGGTCTGGCAGCGGATGCTGGTGATGGTGGCCGGTGCGGTCATGAACTTTGTGTTGGGGTTCGTGGTGCTGCTGATCCTGCTCACGGCCCAGAGCTCCCCGCTGACCAGCAAGGTGATCTATGCCGTGGAGGACGGTGCCCTTTGCGGCCAGACCGGCCTGCAGGCGGGGGACGAGATCGTTGCGGTGAACGGCCGCCGCTGCTTCGTGGCCAACGATATCATCTATGAGCTGGTGCGTACCGAGCAGTACCGGGCTGACTTTACCGTACTGCGGGACGGCCAGACCGTGGAGCTGCCGGATGTGCAGTTCGACACCTGGACGGACGAAGCCGGGCAGGTGCACATGAGCCTGGGCTTTACCGTGTACGGGCTGGCCAAGACGCCCCGCAACGTGCTGCGGGAGGCCGGCAACAGTATGCTGTACTACGGGCGCATCATTTTTACCTCCCTCGCGGACCTGCTCCGCGGGCGGGAGAGCATCAACAATCTTTCCGGGCCGGTTGGCATCGTGACGGCCATCGGGCAGGCGGCCAGCTACGGTTGGCAGGATCTGCTGCAGATGCTGGCCCTCATTACCATCAACCTGGGCATCTTAAACCTGCTGCCCTTCCCGGCGCTGGACGGCGGCAAGGTGGTGTTCCTGGCCATTGAGGGCATCACCGGCCATGCTGTGCCGGAAAAGCTGCAGGGCAGCCTGACCGTTGTGGCCTTTGCGCTGCTGTTCGGGCTGATGATCTTTGCAACCTACAACGATATCATCCGGCTCATCACCGGAGCTGTATAACAGAAAGGGGAACCACAGGATGCGGCAGTTGAAACGAGAAGTGAAGATCGGCAATGTGACCATTGGCGGCAACCATCCCATTGCGGTGCAGACCATGCTGAATGTGCCGGTGGAGGACATTGCCGGCAACGTGGCACAGGCAAAGCGGTGCGAAGCCGCCGGCTGCCAGATCCTGCGGGTGACCTGCCCCAGCGCAGCCGACGCCAAGTGCATCGAGGCCGTGAAGAACGCGGTGAGCATCCCCATCGTGGCGGATATCCACTTTGACTACCGCGCTGCGCTGGCCTGCGCCGACGTGGGCGTGGACAAGATCCGCATCAACCCCGGCAACATCGGCGACGACGACCGGGTGAAGGCGGTGGTGGACGCCTGCCAGCAGAAGAACATCCCCATCCGCATCGGCGTCAACGGCGGCAGCTTGGAAAAGCACATCCTGGCAAAGTACGGTGCCCCTACCCCGGAAGCCATGGTGGAGAGCGCCCTGTACCATGTGCGCCTGCTGGAAAAGTTCGACTTCAACAACATCGTCATTTCCATCAAGAACTCCAACGTGCCCCGCATGATGGAGGCTTACCGCCAGCTGAGTGCCGTCACCGACTACCCACTGCATGTGGGCGTGACTGAGGCCGGCACCTACCAGATGGGCCTGCTCAAGAGCGGCATGGGCATCGGCGGCATGCTGCTGGAGGGCATCGGCGACACCATTCGCGTTTCGCTGGCCGCCGAGCCGGAAAAGGAAGTGGAAGCCGGTTACAACATCCTGCGGGCCGTGGGCTTCCCGGTGGCAGGACCGGAGGTCATCACCTGCCCCACCTGCGGCCGCACCCAGTACCCCTGCACCGAGATCGCCAACGAGGTGGAAAAGCGGCTGCAGGGCTACAAAAAATCCATTAAGGTGGCCGTGATGGGCTGCGTGGTCAACGGCCCCGGTGAGGCCCGGGAGGCCGACATCGGCATTGCCGGCGGCAAGGGCGAAGCCGTGCTGTTCCTCCACGGCAAGCCGGTGAAAAAGCTCACCGGTGACAACATTCTGGACCAGTTCATGGACGAGATCTATAAACTGTAAACACTGTATTTTCTCTGCTGCCACGCCTGCGGACACAGGCGCGGCAGTTTGTGCTGTATAAAAAGGAGTATCACCCGTGACACCACTCGTTTCCCAGCTCTGGCCGCAGTTCATGGCGGACCCGGCGTTTGCGTCCTGCTTCGGGCAGGTGATCGTGGAACATGCCCGCATGCTGCGGCAGAGCCAGCAGGTCATTTTTACCCTGCGCAGTGCCGCCCCGCTGGACAAGGGCCTGTGCGCCCGGCTGCTGGCCTCGCTGCAGCCCGATTATGAGGGCTTTGAACTGAAGATCGAGAACCGCTTCGGCTATGCCATGCTGGACGAAGCCGCCCTGCGGGACCTGCTGGAGGAAATGAAGGCGGACGGCGTGCCCATCAACGGCTTTCTGGACCGGTGCAGCATCACCATCCTGGGGCAGAGCATCACCGTCGGGGTGCGCCACGGCACGAAGTTTTTGCAGGAGATGGGCTTTGAAAAGCTGCTGGCAGACTGCATCGCCCGCCACACCGGGGTGACGCCCAAAGTCAGCCTGATCAGCGCTGTGAGCGAGGCCGAGCAGCACCAGATGGAGGAAAAGCTGGAGCGCAAGATCGCCCCGCCGGTGGTCAAGTTCGAGAAAAAGAATACCGCTCCGTCCATCAAGGTGGAGGGGCTGGACCTGACCGACAAGCCGGTGACCATCTTCCACGGCAAAATGTTCACCCCCAAAAACCTCACCCCCCTCAAGGATCTGGGCGGCGAGGGCGGCAAGTGCACCATCTGGGGCGATGTGTTCTTTACCGAGGTCAAGGGCAACTATCGCAAGATCTACACCGTGTCCATCACCGACTACACCGGCTCCATCAACCTCAAGATCCGCGCGCAGGAGGGCGAGGACTGCTCCAAGTGGGAGAGCATCGGCAAGGGTACCACGGTCATCGTGCGCGGCGACTGCTCCTATGATAAGTACGAGCATGACTACATCGTGTACCCCTACGATGTGCTGTTCGTGGAGCGCAAAAAGCGGGAGGACAGCGCCCCGGTCAAGCGAGTGGAGCTGCACCTGCACACCAAACTGTCCAGCATGGACGGCTTCTGCGACCCCGGCGGCATCGTGCGGCTGGCCCACCGCATGGGGCACCCGGCCATTGCCATCACCGACCACGGCGTGTGTCAGGGCTACCCGGAAGCCATGCTGGCGGCCGATGACATCCACAAGAAAGACCCGGACTTCAAGCTCATCTACGGCTGTGAGGCCTACTTTGTGGACGATATGATCCCCTGCGTGTACGGTGTGCAGGAGCAGCCCCTGACCGGTGAGTTCTGCGTGTTCGACACCGAGACCACCGGCCTGGACCCCGGCGTGGAGTATATGACCGAGATCGGCGGCGTCATCGTGCGCAACGGCGAGGTGATGGAGGAATTTGACACCTTTGTCAAGCCCGGCAAGCCCATCACCCCCAAGATCACCGAGATCACCGGCATCACCAACGAGATGGTGGCCGATGCCCCCAGTGAGAAGGAAGCGCTGGAAGCGTTCCTCAAGTTTGCGGGGGGCCGCATTCTGGTGGGCCACAATGTGCACTCCTTCGATATGCGCTTTCTGCGGGCTGCCGCCAAGCGCAGCGGCATCTCGCTGGAAAATGTGACCTATATCGACACCCTGACCATGGCGCAGGCGATGTACCCCGGCCTGCACAACTACAAGCAGGGCACCATCAACAAGCATCTGGAGCTGCCCGCCTACGAGGCACACCGCGCCTGCGAGGATTCCGCCGCACTGGGCCGCATCTTCTGTGTGATGCTGAAGGACCTGGAAGAAAAACAGGTGACGAAGGTCAGCGAGATCAACACCGGCCTGGGCGGCAACCGCGAGGTGCTGAAAAAGAAGTATTACCACCTGATCATCCTGGTCAAGAACCAGATGGGCCTGAAGAATCTGTACAAGATCGTGAGCGAGGCCCACGTCAACTACTTCTTTAAAAAGCCCCGGGTGCCCCGCAGCCTGCTGAACAAGTACCGTGACGGCCTGCTGCTCACCAGTGCCTGCGAGGCCGGTGAGTTGTATCGTGCCATCGTGGACGGCACCCCCTACGAGGAACTGAAAAAGATCGCCTCCTACTACGACATTCTGGAGATCCAGCCCCTGGGCAACAATGCCTACATGGTGCGCGAGGGCAAGGTGGACAGCGAGGAGAAGATCAAGGACTTCAACCGCACGGTCATCAAGCTGGGCGAGGACCTGCACAAGCCGGTGATCGCCACCGGCGACGTGCACTTCACCGAGCCGGAAGATGCCGTGTACCGTGCGGTGCTGCAGGCGGGCAACGGCTTCAAGGATGCCGACAACCAGCCGCCGCTGTTCTTCCGCACCACACAGGATATGCTGGACCAGTTCTACTATCTGCCCAAGGAGAAGGCCTATGAGGTGGTGGTCAAGAACCCGCGCAAGATCGCGGCCATGATCGACAACACCGTGCGGGCCATCCCGCGGGGCACCTACCCGCCCAGCATCGAGGGCGCGGAACAGCAGCTGCGCGACGCCACCTGGGAGCACGCCAAGCGGGACTACGGCGACCCCCTGCCCGAGATCGTGGAAAAGCGGCTGCAGAAGGAGCTGGACTCCATCTGCGGCCACGGCTACGCGGTGCTGTATGTCATCGCGGTCAAGCTGGTGGCCTACTCCAACGCGGGCGGTTATCAGGTGGGCAGCCGTGGTTCGGTGGGCTCGTCGGCTGTAGCCCACTTCTCCGGCATCTCGGAGGTGAACAGCCTGCCGCCCCATTACCGCTGCCCCAAGTGCAAGTACAGCGAGTTCATCACCGACGGCAGCGTGGACGACGGCTTTGACCTGCCGGACAAGAACTGCCCCCACTGCGGCACCCGGATGCTGGTGGACGGCCACGATATCCCCTTCGAGACCTTCCTGGGCTTCTACGGCGACAAGGAACCCGATATCGACCTGAACTTCTCCGGTGAGTATCAGTCCAACGTGCACCGCTACACCGAGGAGCTGTTCGGCAAGGCCAACGTGTTCAAGGCCGGTACGGTGTCCGGTATTCAGGATAAGACCGCCTACGGCTACGTCAAGAAGTATCTGGAAGAGCGGGGCCGCACCGTGAACCATGCGGAGGAAAACCGCCTGACGCTGGGCTGCACCGGCGTCAAGCGTACCACGGGCCAGCACCCCGGCGGTATGGTCGTTGTGCCGGACACCTATGAAATTTACGATTTCTGCCCCATCCAGCACCCGGCAGATGACGTGGCAGGCGGCCTGCTGACCACCCAC
>ENA-OPSW01001661-OPSW01001661.1-human-gut-metagenome-genome-assembly--contig:-NODE-1661-length-11872-cov-2.200982_pt1 | contig 11872 bp, 8 predicted proteins | sample MGYA00241463_ERZ501918 | MGnify/ENA primary metagenome ERZ501918 (study PRJEB25962, sample SAMEA2042443) | human gut metagenome | biome: human gut; feature: human-associated habitat; material: faeces... | reverse complement strand
GGGCGGAACAGTCAGAATCCCGAATGCCAGACTGTGGTGGCCGTGGCCGGGGGAGCCGTACCTCTATACGGCGAGTGTCACTTACGGGGAGGATCTCTACGAGGAGACATTCGGCATCCGCACGGTGGCGGTAGAGGGAACGCAGTTTTTGATCAATGGAAAACCGTTCTATTTTAAGGGCTTTGGAAAACACGAGGATGCGGCTTTCCGTGGAAGAGGACTCGATGTGTGCCTGGATGTCAAGGATATCAATCTGATCCACTGGCTGAATGCCAATTCTTTCCGCACCAGCCACTATCCGTATGCGGAGGAGATGTATCAGCTGTGCGACAGAGAGGGTATCGTCGTGATCGATGAGACGCCTGCGGTCGGAATCGGCGCGGGAGATAAGATCGACCCGTACAAGACCTTCCACATCAGAGAGCACCACGAGCAGGTGCTGCGCGAGATGATTGCAAGGGACAAGAATCATCCGTGCGTAGTCATGTGGTCGATGGGAAATGAACCGGACACCGAGCATTTTCCGGAGTCGGCGTACGATTACTGGCACTCGCTCTATGAGCTGACGCACAGCCTTGATCCGGCAGACCGTCCTGTGACTTTCGTGTGCTGCCAGAACAACTACGAGAGAGATCTCGTGACGAGGACGATGGACGTGGTGTGTGTGAACCGTTACTATGGCTGGTACAATCTGTCCGGCGATCTCGATGCGGCATGCTATGCATTAAATATGGAACTGGATTTCTGGGAAAAACAGAACAAACCGGTGATGATTACAGAATATGGCGCGGATGCGGTTGCGGGGATCCACGAGAGCGTGCCGGAAATGTTCTCCGAGGAGTTCCAGATGGAATATTACCGCAGACAGAATGCGGAATTTGACAAGCGCAGCTTCTTCATCGGCGAGCAGGTCTGGAACTTTGCGGATTTCGCCACAATCCAGGGCTGCATGCGCGCCGACGGAAATAAAAAAGGTCTCTTTACCAGAGACCGGCGGCCGAAGATGGCGGCACACTATTTTAAGGAGCGCTGGGGACAGATCCCGAATTTTGAGTATAAATAAATGACCTCCTGCCTGTATGTCAGTGGGAAAGGTCTTCCATTTCTCCATGGTCAGATTTGACCGTCTTGCGGTAGCTGCTGGGAGAAACTCCTGCTACTTTTTTAAAGGTCTGGGAAAAATAGCTGGAGGAGGAAAAACCACAGGTATGGCTGATGACAGAAAGAGAGTAATCTGTGGGTGCCATCAGCTTTTCAGCTTTTTTTACGCGGGCATGCATGAGATAGTTGATGGGAGAAATCCCATACTCATCAGTAAAGGCATGTACCAGATAATATTTGTTTACATGCGAAAATTTTGCCAGATGCTCCAAGGAGAGATCATCCCCGCAGTTCTGATCAATATAGCGCCGAACGGAATCGCAGAGGTGGGATGCTCTTTTGTTTGCGGGACTGAGAATCGTAGAAAAATTGGTCTGGCGTCCGAAAAGAACGATAAGGATTTCCATCAAATCCTGACAGACTGTTTCATAGCCGGCAGAGCGGGTTTCGATTTCACGGAGCATTACTTTTAAATAGAAGTTAACGGTATCTTTGATTTCCCTGAAATTTACAATGCAGAAGTTGGCGTTGTTATTTTCAACGGAAAGTTCCAGCCCTTCAATGCCCAAAACGATATATTTTAATGGATTGGCATTGAAACCAAGTTCCGTATGGGACACATTGGGATTGATGACCACCAGATCGTTGGCAGAAACCGGGAAGATATTATCTTCTACCTGGAATTGTCCCACACCGTCAATTACATAGAAAAGCTCAGAACAGTAATGGGTGTGGGGCGTACTGATCCAGTCACCACCGTAGGTTGCAGAGGAAACATATAAAAGTCTTGCTTTATCTCTTGTTAAATATTCTTTTGGAATGGAGATGTCGAAACGTTCATTTCCCATAAAAACCTCCCCAAAAACTTATTTTCATGAATATCATTTTTGCGTTGTTTCTGCGCTGTTTTCTGCGCATCTGAAGTTCCGCAGGAACTTCTAATATGAATCCGTCAAGATTCATTATATCACGAAAAGACAGCGGTGTATTGTGTTAAATTGTTGCTGAATATCAATATCTTGCTGAACAATATAATAAAATATAAGAGCGGTGAATCGTCATTTTGCACATTGAAATTGGTGTGATAAAAAATACTACGTTAAAATGACGGAAAATAATAATGCTGAAAATGAAAAGGCTGTCAAAATACTCATATTTTTAGTAAAAACAGCAAGATATTGATAGAATAGGACAACATAGAAATTGAATAGTAGGATATGGAAAGCTATAATGAAACCATCAACAAATGATGTATTGTTTCAAAGGAGGATTTAATATGAGAAAGAAATTAGTAGGCACACTGCTTATAGCAGCGATGACCGCTTCCACACTTGCAGGCTGCGGAAGCAGTAACAGCACAGCAGGCACTTCTGCATCCGGCGGTGCAGCTGAAACCAGCCCGGTAGAGTCTGCAACAGAAGCTGAAGGCACAGATGCAGCAGATGGCGAAGAAGTTCTTACTGTATGGTGCTGGGATCCAACCTTCAATGTATATGCAATGAAACAGGCTGAGGCAATTTACCAGAAAGATCATCCCAATTTTAAACTGGACATTCAGGAGAAGGTTTACACCGATATTGAGCAGAACATCATTACCGCCGCTGAGGCCGATAATTATGACACACTGCCGGACATTTTCCTGATGCAGGATAATTCTTTCCAGAAAAATATTGCAAACTATCCCGAGGTGTTCACAGAATTATCAGATTCCGGTATTAATTTTGACGATTTCTCCGGTGGTAAATTAGGAGATTCTACCGCAGAAGGAAAACACTACGGTATTCCTTTTGATAATGGAGCATCCATTATGGCAATCCGTTCCGATATGGTAGAGGCTGCCGGTCTTACCGTTGAAGATTTCAAGGACACAACCTGGTCTGAGTTCATGGAGCTGGCGAAAAAAGTTGTCGATGCAAACGGTGTTCCCATGCTGACAAGTTCCGGCGGTTCTGAAATTGTTATCGAGATGCTGCAGTCTGCAGGCGCGTCTCCTATCGTTAATGGTGAAGTTCATCTGGCAGACAACGCAGCTTTGAAAAAAGCAATCGAGGTTTACAAGCAGTTAATCGATGAGGGGATTATGGTTGACTACACCGACTGGGATCAGTACATTGCATCCATGAACAAGGGAGAGGCTGCTGGTGTTATCCAGGGCTGCTGGATTATGTCATCCATTCAGTCGGCAGAAGACCAGTCTGGTAAGTGGGCTATTGTAAACATGCCTGCTTTAGACGGCATTGATGGTGCCACCAATTACGCAAACTGTGGTGGTGCAAGCTGGGCAGTATCTTCTAATTGCAAGAACACTGAACTGGCATTTGATTTCCTAAAGACAACCTTTGGTGGCAGCGTTGAATTATACGATGATTTACTCCCTAACGCCGGCGCAATTTCCAGCTATCTGCCTGCAGCACAGTCGGATGTTTACAATCAGACTTCTGATTTCTATGGTGGACAGGCGGTATACAAAGACATTGTTGAGTTTGCAGGAAAAGTTCCCGCAATTAACTATGGTGCATATTATAATGATATTAGAAGTGCACTGACCGATGCAATCACTAACGTAGTACAGAATGGTGCTGATATTGATGAAGAAATTCAGAATGCACAGGATGCTGTTGAGTTTAACATTAGTGAATAAGTAAGTGAAAAATGAGCCAGTACCGGGATCTGCGTATTGCGTTCCCGGTATTTTTTCACTGACGAGGATGCACAGATTTTTACAGAAATATATGTCGCCAAAAGCGGCGTAAAAGCGGCGCAGAATATCGCGAAACGATATTCTTTTTAATCAGGAGAATTTATATGAAACAGAAGAAAGCAAAAATGAGTTTGGAAAAAAAACATAACCTGACCGGATGGGCATTTTTAATTCCGGCTGCACTTCTTATCTTTATCTTTTGCTTTTATCCTATGATACAGGCAATTATCCTGTCCTTTACCAAAAAAGGATCAGGATTTGCAGGGCTGGCAAATTACCAGAGAATATTAAAGGATAAGACGTTCCAGCAGTGTCTGTTTAACACTGTATTTTACTTTATAATCCAGGTGCCTGTCATGTTACTTCTGGCACTGGGGCTGGCACATCTTTTGAACAGTCCGAAGATTAAAGGAAAGAGTATTTTCCGTACTCTTATCTTTCTTCCATGTGCGACATCACTGGTATCCTATTCCATGATTTTCAAATCCTTATTTGCCCAGGACGGTCTGGTAAATAATATTATTACGACCCTTGGCTTTGACAGAGTGGACTGGTTCCAGAATGCATGGGCAGCCCGTTTTGTCATCATCATTGCACTGATCTGGAGATGGACCGGATACAATATGGTTTTCTATCTTGCGGGCTTACAGAATATTGATGATTCCGTATACGAGGCAAGTTATATTGATGGAGCGACCCCTTTTCAGCAGTTTATGAAGATTACCATTCCCTTATTGAGGCCTACCATCCTGTTGACGGCTATTATGTCAACTTCAGGTACGCTACAGTTGTTTGATGAGTCTGTTAACCTGACTTCCGGAGGTCCTGGTAAGTCCACCATGACACTGGCGCATTATGTTTATAATATCTCCTTTGTGGAAACACCCAAATTTAACTATGCGGCAGCAATTTCCGTATTTATCCTTGTGAGTGTGGCAGTTCTTTCTGCAATCCAGATGAAAGTAGGTGACAAACGTGACTAAAGTAAAGACAACTATCGCTTATATTATTTTAATCATTGCCAGTTTCCTGTCAGCGTTTCCCCTGTACTATATGATTTGTGGAGCAACCAACTCCAGCATTGATATTGTCCGTGGAAAACTGTTCCCAGGTGTTTATCTGATGGAAAATTACCAGAGTCTCATTGCAAACCAGAATCTGGGACGAGCCATGTTTAACTCTTTCCGCAATGCAATTGTGATTACTGTGATTGCACTGTTAATCTGCTCCATCGCAGGCTATGGCTTTGAGATTTATCATGACAAGGGCAAAGACCTTCTGATGAACATTCTGCTTCTTGCCATGATGCTTCCCTTTGTTGCTATTATGATTCCTTTGTTTAAAATGTTTTCTTCATGGAAGCTGGTTAATACCTGGATTGCACTGGCACTGCCTTCTCTTTCTACACCATTTCTCATTATGATGTTCCGGCAGGCAGCCCGTTCTTTCCCTCATGATATTATCCAGGCAGCCCGTCTGGAAGGACTTAGTGAGATCAGGATTTTTTTTCCCATTTTCCTGCCAATTATGAAGTCTACCTACGGCGCAGCCATGACAGTAACTTTCATGAATGCCTGGAATAACTATCTCTGGCCAACGATTATTTTACAGGACAGCAACCAGATTACCATGCCCATGTTGGTTGCAAACTTAAAAAGTGGTTACAGCGTAGACTATGGTATGTTAATGCTGGGGGTATTGATTTGTACCCTTCCTACCGCAATTATCTTTCTGTGCTTACAAAAGAGTTTTGCCAATGGAATTGCAGGAGCAGTGAAATAATGAATCGGAAATATTGTCTGGATAAAAAAGAATGGGAGGAGGCGCAGGCAGCCCTTCTTCTTGCAAAACAGTTCGGGCTCATTGAAGATGCCGGTATCGAGGCTTTAGAAAAAAGGCGGGCGAAGAAAAATAAGGAAAATTCTCTTTATGGTGTCCGTTTTTATTCTCCAGCCATGTATCTTCAGTACGAACTCACACGATTTAAGCTGGACTTCGTTCAGCCCTCGGAGCAGATAAAAAAGCTGGGGGTCTGCCCCGGCTTTACGGAGGAAGAAAAGCGGGCATTTTATGAAAATAACCAGGATTTGTTCGGGCGTTACCATGGGGATTTGTTTGACTATGAGGATGTCCGGCAGATTATCGAAAAAAGACTGAGGGAGGATGCCTATGACAGGCTCATACAGGACATATTATGTCAATCAGAAAACCGGGCGTGATAGTAACGATGGACTGACCATGGATTCCCCGTTTGCCAGCCTTTTTCAGGTAAACAGATTGAAACTGTACCCTGGCGATAAGGTGCTGCTGGCCCGGGATTCCATTTTTACAGATCAGTTTCTGCAGATGAAAGACAGTGGAACAAGGGAGCATCCCATTGAAATTGGCTCTTATTCACCGGAAGAAGAGGGGGAGGGAAAAAATCCCCTGATAGCAGCCGGGGGACAGGGCATCTGGTATCAGGATTACGGTACAACATTGGATTCACCTGCGCATGTTTATCAAGGTTATGTATCCTCTGCCGTACTTTTATATGATGTAGAGCATGTGGTCATCCATGATATTGAGATTAGCAATCAGGCAGTGGAAATTCTGGGGGAAGATTACAGTGCTCCTCATAAAATGAACCGTACTGGCGTGGCTGTGGTGGCAAAGGATAATGGGGTGCGCAGCGGCATTACCCTGCGTAATCTTTCTATCCATGATGTGAATGGCAATGTCTATGACAAACATATGAACAACGGCGGCATTTATATGACAGCTTTAAAGCCTGCCGATGAAAAAGCTACCGGTGTGGCGCGCTTTAAAGATATCACGGTGGAAGGCTGCTTTGTATACAAGACCAGCCGTTGGGGAATCGCTGTTGGATACACCTATGCACATGACAAATTCCAGGGGGCGGAACTGCCCGAGGATACCTTTTTGAAATACGGACATGAAAATATGGTCATCCGGGACAATTATGTAAAAGCCGCTGGGGGCGATGGCATCACTGCGATGTATGCTTTGCGCCCATTAGTAGAACACAATACAGCAGATTCCGTTGCATGCGAAATCAATGACAGGATTTACTGCCGGCCGGAGAACCGTGCCGGAAAAGTGGCAGCAGGCATCTGGCCATGGAAGTGCAAGGATGCTCTGTTCCGCTGCAATGAAGTGGCAGATACAAGATTAAATCAGGACGGGATGGCTTACGATGCGGATTCTGGTGATGGAACCATTTACGAATACAATTACAGCAGACAAAATGAGGGCGGATGCATTATGTTCTGCCAGTCAGAAGCAATTCACAACAGTTTTTGCCATAATGTGAGCTATGACGATCTGGGGGGCACGGTAAGCCCGTCGGAGAACCCGGATGCTTTGCTCGCCCATAACACTTTTTATGTGAGGGAGGGCGTGCCTTTTGTCCGTAACAAGATGGGCGGTGGAACTTATACCGAGGAGGATAATACGATTATTCCGTTGTAAACCGCTGTTACAACGACTTAACTTTTGCAGGAGGAAAAGAGACCAATGACTTTAAAAGAGGGACGTGTAACCATTCCTACCAACCTGGATGTGGTGCCGGAAACCATAGAATTGATGAAACGCTGGGGTGCTGATGCCATTCGTGACTGCGACGGTACAGAGTTTCCAGAGGAACTGGTCAGAACCGGGGCAAAAATTTATGCCACCTATTATACTACCCGGAAGGACAACGAGTGGGCAAAGGCAAACCCGGATGAAGTACAGCAGTGCTATGTGATGACATCCTTTTACACTGCTGTGGATACTGACTTGGAGATTCCCCTTATGAAAGGTATATCCCAGGAACTGATGATGGTCAATACCAGAGACGACAAAGAACGGTGGTGGGAGGTTGTCGACCGTTCTACCGGTAATGTTGTGTCCGCAGATCATTGGGAATATGAGGAGGAAAAGGGCTGCGTGGTCATTCATGATGCCATTCCTTTCCATGAATACACGGTCAGCTTTCTAGCTTACATTATCTGGGATCCAGTACATATGTACAATGCGGTTACCAACGACTGGAAAAACTTTGAACATCAGATTACTTTCGACGTGAGACAGCCTAAGACCCACAAATATTCCTTGGAGCGTCTTCGCAAATACTGCGCGGATCATCCCTACGTGAATGTGATTCGCTATACAACCTTTTTCCATCAGTTTACCTTGATGTTTGATGAGTTAAAGAGAGAAAAATATGTGGACTGGTATGGCTATTCTGCCTCTGTCAGCCCTTATATCTTAGAGCAGTTTGAAAAGGAGGCCGGTTACAGGTTCCGTCCTGAGTACATCATTGACCAGGGTTATTACAACAACCAGTACCGTGTGCCTAGCAGGGAGTTCAAAGATTTCCAGGCATTCCAGCGCAGGGAGGTTGCCAAAATTGCCAAAGAGATGGTAGACATTACCCATGAGTATGGCAAAGAGGCAATGATGTTTCTTGGGGATCACTGGATTGGAACCGAGCCGTTTATGGAGGAATTTGCCACCATTGGACTTGATGCGGTGGTAGGCAGTGTAGGAAACGGTAGTACCCTTCGTCTCATCTCCGATATTGAAGGTGTAAAATACACGGAGGGAAGATTTTTACCGTACTTTTTCCCCGATACTTTTTGTGACGGCGGAGACCCGGTGAAGGAGGCAAAGGAGAACTGGATTACCGCAAGACGTGCCATTCTGAGAAAACCTATTGACCGGATCGGCTATGGTGGATATCTGAAGCTGACTCTGGATTTTCCGGAATTTCTGGATTATGTAGAGAATGTGTGCAACGAGTTCCGCGAGCTGTATGAGAACGCAAAGGGAACGATTCCTTATTGCGTGAGGAAAGTAGCTGTGTTGAACAGCTGGGGTAAAATCAGAAGCTGGGGATGCCATATGGTACACCATGCCCTATACCAGAAACAGAATTACAGCTATGCGGGAATTATTGAAGCATTAAGTGGTGCCCCTTTCGATGTGCGATTTATTTCCTTTGATGATATTCTGGCAAATCCGGAAATTCTTAAAGATCTGGATGTGATTATCAATGTGGGAGATGGGGATACTGCTCATACCGGTGGCGGCATCTGGGAGAATCCTGCCATTTCCGCAGCTATCCGTGAGTTTGTATATAACGGCGGAGGTTTTATCGGTGTCGGTGAGCCGTCTGGTCATCAGTTTCAGGGGCATTACCTGCAGCTTGCAGATATGCTCGGCGTGGAAAAAGAAACCGGATTTACTTTAAACTACGATAAATATAACTGGGAGGAGCATCCCGATCACTTCATTCTGGCAGATACCACGAAGCCAGTGGACTTTGGTGAGGGTAAAAAGAACATCTTCGCTTACGAGGACACGGAAATTCTGGTACAGCGGGAGAAGGAAGTGCAGATGGCTGTCCATGAGTTTGGAAAGGGGCGCTGTGTTTATATCAGCGGTCTGCCTTACAGCTTTGAGAACAGCCGTATTCTGTACCGCAGTATTCTGTGGAGTACCCACGGAGAGAAGGATCTGCATCAGTGGTTCAGTTCCAACTTCAATGTGGAAGTACATGCCTATGTGAAAAATGGCAGGTTCTGCGTGGTCAACAATACATATGCCCACCAGAAAACTGTGGTTTATCGTGGTGATGGCAGCAGTTTTCCTCTGGAGATGGAGGCAAACGAGATTAAATGGTATAACATTTAACACGGGCAAAAGAAAGAAGTGCCTCAAGTCCGGTTGATATAGTCGCGCGGCGACACGCCCTCCACCTTTTTGAATACCCGGCTGAAATAGAACGCGCTCTCGTACCCCAGTTTGTCGGAGATCTCATAGATCTTGAGCGTTCCCTCATCCAGCATTTCCTTGGCACATTCAATCTTTGCGTGGTTTACATAATCTATAAATCCCATATCGTTGTACTTGGAAAACAGGATCGACAGATAATTCGGGCTGATGTTGAAGACGTCGGAGAGCTGATTCAGCGTGATCTTCTCATCGACGTGTTCATTGATATATTTTTTGACCGCGGAGATGGTTCGGTTCTTGTAATCCTTGTTGTGCTCGGAAAACAGGCGGCACAGACCGTCGCACAGCACGGTCATCCAGGAGAGCACCTGCGGCACCGTTTCCGCCTCGTAGAGGCAGTTGTACCCGTTGGCGGATTCACCAAAGATCTGGTTTAACTGTTCTTCCCCGTTGCTCAGGCAGGAGAGGGTTAAGTGCAGCACGTTGCTCGCGGCGGATAAGGCCTGGGAGTAATGTCTCTTATCATTGGAAAACAGGTCAATGATGTCGTGGAAGACTGCGGAGAGTGCTTCCGGATCGTATTCGTTGAACGCTTTCTGCAGCTCATCCTTAAAGATGGCAATGTTGAAGACGTTGTGCTCCTCGCGGGCGGGATTGTCCTCGTCGGCAAAGATAACGGCAGAATCACTCTGGCGGACGTCCGGGAAAATCTGTCTGGCGTCCGAATAGGAGGCGGACAGATCTCTCGGATTTTCGACGAGAGAGCCGACCGATGCAAGAATCCTTATGCTGTAATAATTGTAGAGCATGTCGCCTGTCTGTGTGAGTGCATCGGTCAGAAGCTGATGATAGCTGCCCGTCTGTTCTTTGGTCAGGGAAAAAATAATCGCAAGGTGTGTCGTGTCAAGGAACAGAATCCGGCATGGCACATATTTGACGATCAGATTCCGGATCATCTGGTAGCTGCTGCGGTAGAGTGTGATGTCCGACGATGCGACAGCGGACGCACTCTGCCTGGTATTCTGCATTTCCAGATACGCCACCGTGTAGCCGGCGGCAGTGAAGCGGACGGACAGAAGATCGCACTGTGTCGCAAATTGTTCCTCTGTCTCGAATAGATTTAGAAGCAGCCGGATATAAAAATTATCCTGCAATAAGGAGAGATCGGAACCGGTTTCCGGGATGGCTGCCTGTTTTCTCTCTTTTTCCAGAATGCCGAGAGCCTTCTGGATGGCAGCGTTTAACACATCTTCCGTCAGCTCGAGCTTTACCAGATAATCCAGCACCTGGTAGGAGATCGCCTGTTTTACCAGAGCAAATTCCTCATAGCTGGTTAAGAGAATAAAAAGAGGCGGATGCTCTTGGGACTGACATTTCTCGATCAGCTGCATGCCGTCCATAATCGGCATTTTGATGTCTGTAATCACAATTTCCGGATGCTTTTCCAGAATGATATCATATGCCTGCCTGCCGTTTGTGGCAGTGCCTGCAATTTCAATTCCCATGCTCTCCCAGTTTAACATGGAGCGAATGCCGATCTGAACCAGCGGTTCGTCATCCACGATAAGAAGCTGTACCATAACTGTAACCCCATTTCTTTGTTGTAAAAATATCTGTCTGCATTTAGCCGATGTCTTCCTGCGGCGCAAACGGAAGCAGGACGGACACAGTGGTAAATTCGGAAAGCCGGCTTTCCACACGCAGGCCGTAATCTTCGCCGAATTCATACTGCAGCCGCTTGTGCACGTTGCTGACGCCGATTTCCCTGAAAAATTCAGTCTTTTCATTCTTGTTCTCGGACAAAAGCTGTCTTGCCTGTTCTTCCGTCATGCCGACGCCGTCGTCGGTAATGTCGATCTGAAGAATCGCGTCATTTTTCCGGAAAATGTGAATAGTGATCGTTCCGGGTGTTCCCTTTGGCTCAATGCCATGAAAGATAGAATTTTCCACGACCGGCTGTAAGGTGAAGCGCGGAATCAGACAGCTTAATGCCGCCTCGTCATCGATCCTGTATTCTAGGGAGATGGTTCCTCCATAACGGTATTTCTGAATCGTAAAATAATCATCCAGAAGGGAGAGTTCTGCAGAGAGCAGAACCGCTTTTTCCGTTCCCTTTGCGATGTTTTTTAAAAGTCTGGAGAGTGCCGTCGTCATCTCCGCGATGCCAGGCGCATTTTGGATCGTTGCCATCCATTTGATGGAATTGAGCGTGTTGTAGAGAAAATGCGGATTGATCTGGCTCTGCAGCATTTTGTACTCGTACTCACGCTTCTCATTTTCATCGCGGATCCGTTGATCCATCAGTGTTTTCACATCTTCGGCGAGATCGTTGATGCTTCTGCCGATGTC
>ENA-OPSW01001652-OPSW01001652.1-human-gut-metagenome-genome-assembly--contig:-NODE-1652-length-11912-cov-2.694020_pt1 | contig 11912 bp, 9 predicted proteins | sample MGYA00241463_ERZ501918 | MGnify/ENA primary metagenome ERZ501918 (study PRJEB25962, sample SAMEA2042443) | human gut metagenome | biome: human gut; feature: human-associated habitat; material: faeces... | reverse complement strand
AACTTTTTATGTAACAGGGAATTCTGATAAAAAGGCAGGTCGCTCTCAAAAAGAATGACCTGCCTCATAACATTTTATTTTCTATTGTAATTGATCAGACAGCCTTTCAGGATGATTTCCCGCTCATCATCTGTCAGCTCTCCAAGTGTTACGGTAAACGGAACCAGTCCGCTCTCTTTTACCACATAACCGGTAATGCTGTCGGCTTTCTCTTCCACTGCCTTGCGGATTTCCGGGAAGAACAGGTAATCACCGTTTACAAACGGAAGATCACCGGCCGGGATCAGGAACGGGAGCATTCCCCAGTTAATCAGGTTGGAACGGTAACGTTTGGTAGCGTATTCGTTGGCAATGTTTGCCCACCCGCCAAGTACTTTCTGACAGGAAGCAGCCTGCTCACGGGCAGAACCATCTCCGGGCTTCACTGCGAAAATAGTACTTCCAACGCCAAGATTGCCTTTGCCAGCTTCCGGATACTCTTTGTTCACCGCTTCCATAACCGGCTTCAGCTCTGGCAGTGCATCCAGCGGACATTCGCCGTTCTCAATGGCATGCTCTGCTTTCTGAACCTCTTTTGCCCGTCCAACATAAGCCGGATCCTTTCTGGAAAGAGTAAACTCAGCCAGTCCAAGAGGATTGGAACGGTAGGAGGAAGTCTCACCGGACGGGATCAGCTCGTCGGTAGTAGTTACCGGATCGTGAATTTCGGAAACAACCTTCAGAACCAGATTCTCTGCAAGTGCCGGCATCTTCGGCCAGTCTTTGATGTTCGGTCCAAACTGGATCTCAACAGACGGATCAGCCACGCCTTTGCTGTCAAATACACGGTTATCGTAAATCGTTTTATCAAAGAAATATTTCTGTCCTCTGTACTCTCCTGTGAAATTCTCAGCAGAGGTAAGGAATCCCTTGTTTGCAGCTGTAGCAGCGATAGAACGGGCATCCATAAGTGCAACAGAAGAAATCTGACCATTCTGGATCTTGGAGCCTTCACGGTTCGGGAAGTTTCTGGTGGTATGGCGGATACTGAAAGCATTGTTTGCCGGAGTATCTCCAGCACCGAAGCATGGACCGCAGAATGCAGTTTTCACAACAGCACCTGTCTCAAGAAGATCTGCCAGAACTCCATTCTTAGCCAGCTCCATATAAATCGGAGTACTTGCCGGATATACGCTTAAAGTAAAGGCATCTGCACCGATGCTGGTTCCGCGGAGAATATCCGCTGCAGCACAGATATTCTCAAATCCACCGCCTGCACATCCTGCAATGATTCCCTGGTCAACATAAAGCTTTCCGTCTACAACCTTATTACGGAGAGTATAAGGAACCTTGCCGTCCAGACTTACCAGAGCTTTTTTCTCAACATCGGCAAGGATGTCATCCAGATTTGCATTCAGTTCATCAATTGTATAAGTATTGCTTGGATGGAACGGCATAGCGATCATTGGCTTGATCTCGCCAAGGTCAATCTCCACACAGCCGTCATAGTAAGCCACATCTCCCGGTTTCAGCTCTTTATAGCTCTGGGCTCTTCCATGGATCTCGTAAAACTCCTGAATCTTCTCATCTGTCTGCCAGATGGAGGAAAGGCAGGTAGTCTCAGTAGTCATAACATCGATTCCAATACGGAAATCAGCACTCAGATTAGCTACGCCAGGACCTACAAACTCCATTACTTTATTCTTCACATAACCATTTGCAAATACTTTACCAATGATAGCAAGAGCAACGTCCTGCGGTCCTACGCCCGGACGGGGACTTCCTTTCAGATAAATAGCAACAACTCCTGGCATATTGATATCATATGTCTGGGAAAGAAGCTGCTTCACAAGCTCCGGTCCCCCCTCTCCCATAGCCATAGTTCCAAGAGCGCCATAACGGGTATGGCTGTCTGAGCCAAGGATCATCTTGCCGCACTCAGCAAGCATTTCGCGGGCAAACTGATGGATAACTGCCTGATGTGGCGGAACATAGACACCGCCGTATTTTTTCGCACAGGTAAGACCAAACATGTGGTCATCCTCATTAATAGTACCGCCAACTGCACAGAGGGAGTTGTGACAGTTTGTCAGAACATACGGTACCGGAAAACGCTCCAGTCCGGAAGCACGTGCAGTCTGGATAATTCCTACAAAAGTAATATCATGGGATGTCAGTTTATCAAATTTAATCTGAAGCTTGTCCATATTACCGGAAGTATTATGGACTTTTAAAATAGAATAGGCAATGGTATTTCTTGCTGCATCTTCTCTGGAAACAGGAAGCTGGGCTTCAGCTGCCGGAATGATTTCCTTTCCATTCTGCAGATACACGCCAGTATCATATAATTTCATAATAAAGCTCCTCCTCATCTTGAGAGATTTATAAGTAACAAATATTATGCAGCTGTTCACCAGCAACATTCTGAGAGGTATTTTTTGTGAACAGCAGCAACATTATCGTTAATTATAGTAGATTTCTCCGAAAGGGTCAAGCAAAAACACTTTAGCGTGCTAAAAAGCTTTTTCTGCCAAAAATGGTCTGTAATTTTGCTCCACATTTCTGTTGCAACTTTTTCAAATCAGTGATAAGGTAGAATCTACCAACACTGAAATAATGGGAGGTGTTCTAAGATGTTTCGCCTTTGGGGAAGAATCTGGAAAGATAACCATATGCTGAAGGATACCGTGATCTGTGATGACCGCCAGGAGACCAGAACGCACAAGGTTTTTCACTGTCTGGAGCAGATCTGTTATGAGCTGGATCTGGGAAATCCGATCTGGCTGGATACTACGGTGCGGGATTTTAAGAAGCACAGTAAAACACGTTTTTATCAGGATAATTTTATTGAACAGATTGACTTTGATTACCTGGAAATACAGGTAATAGAGGAAGATGGAGGAGAATGATGAAAAAGACAAAAATGTTTATGCTGGTTCTCACCAGCGCAGTACTTGCCCTTACTCCGGTAACTGCAAACGCAGCTGAAGCTGCACCTTCTCAGGTAACGGAAACTGTTATTGCCACCCCTACTCCGACGCCCAAAAAGCCACAGAAAAAAGGCTGGGTGAAGACCAAATCCGGAATCAGAAGATACTATCGAAAAGGAAAACGCCTCACCGGTTTCCAGAAGATTGGCAAGAATTATTTCTATTTCAGTGCCAAGGGAACCCTATTAAAAAATACTACTGTTAATAAAGGTTACAGGGGATTTACTTACTACATCGACAATAAAAGTCATGTAATCGGCAGAAAAAAGGGTTCTACCTACTATACTGCCAGCGGAAAGAGAATGACTCAGGTTCAGATTGCCAACCTCCGCTCCAAGCAGATTGCAGCAGAGATCACCAATTCCAGCATGTCCAAATCCCAGAAGCTTCAGACATGCTTCAACTGGGTGATCAAGGGCTATTATAATATCTGGCGTGATTTTGACCAGGGCGGCAAGGACTGGCCGGCTACTTTTGCAAATGACCATTTTCTCCATCACAACGGGGACTGCGTTTCTGACGCTGGCGCATTTGCTTACCTCGCCAAGGCAATCGGATACAAGAATGTTTATGTATGTGCCGACGCTGTGCAGAGCAACAACAATGCCCACGCATGGTGCGAGATCAACGGGTATGTTTATGACCCGCTTTTCGCAGAGGCAAAGAGTTACAGCAAGTATTACGGTGCAACCTATGGTTCTTATGGACTTTACCCGGTTTTGAAATATAAGATTTCATAAATGGTTAATATTCGCTGTACTGGCTGCAGTAACTAAGTTCAGACAAAATATATGCGGCGCACAGATTACAAAAGCTCCCGGATCCGCTACAGGATTCCGAGAGCTTTTTTGGCAAGCTGGTCAGCCATATCGTTGTATTTGTCGTTGGAGTGTCCTTTTACTTTTACAAAATGGACTTTTACTTTCTTCACGGCTTCCCGGTAAAAGGCCTGATACGCAATTGTTCCGGGTTTGGTAGCTTTCCAGGCACCGGTGCACCATTTGGCAATGCCTTCATAATCATGGTAAATGGTGATTTCCGGAATATTATGATCCACAGCATACTGCATTGCCACTTCGGAGCCTTTGATTTCTCCTGCTACATTATGCATCAGTGCCAGCTCTTTGTCTGTCATTTTTTCGCAGAATGTGTGCTCTTCTCCATCCTTCAGGATGACCATTCCGTAGGAAAATTCGCCGGTGTCAGAGCGGTAACTGCCATCTACGTAGGCAATCACCTGGTCTGACGCAGGTTTTTCTGCCCTAGAAAGTGTATCCGGGATGCCCTCTGCACTCACACCGGCAAATGCCTGTGCCTCTTCCATAGTGGGAAAGCTCTTAAATTCTGCTCCCGAAAATCCCGTGACCTGTTTCTGACACTCTGCCCAGGTCATAAATACACCTGTTTTTCTGCCTGTTCTTACTGCATAGTATTTCTTTGCCATGTAGTCTCCCTTCTGTATCAGACATTCTCAAACACTTTTTCTTTAATTATAACGAAACTGTTTCTTATCTTCAATAATAGATTAGAGCATGTCCACAACACACTCTAATCTATCCCTGGCCCGAAACTTTAATATACCCTGTTTGTCCTGTCGTCACGTTGGAACCGCTGAATGTTTTTCACCACTTCATCCACTACGCGGAATCTGGTCTCTTTCGCAGCCCATGCAATATGCGGAGTAATGATCAGTTTATTGCTGTCCTGGATCTTAAGAAGCGGATTCTCCGGATTCATTGGCTCTTTGCAAAGAACATCAAGGCCTGCACCTGCAATGGAGCCTTCGGTAAGAGCTGTATACAAATCTGGCTCATTTACAATGGCGCCTCGCGCAAGATTCAGGAAAATAGCGGATTTCTTCATCTTGCGGAATTTTTCCAGTGTCATCAGATTCTCCGTGTACCCGTTCAGCGGTGCATGGACGGAAAGAATATCAGAGCGGGAAAGAAGCTCATCCAGGCTTACCTGTTCATATTCTGTATTGTATTTCTTCCCGGAAGCGGAATAGCAGATAATATGGCAGCCAAATGCCTTGGCAATCTGCGCCACCCTGTTTCCAATTGCGCCAAGACCGATAATTCCCCAGGTTTTTCCATCCAGCTCGAAGAAATTCTGTCCGAAATGGGAGAAACAGGTTCCTCTTGCATATTCTCCGGATTTTACGTAATTGTCGTAATAATTCATTTTTTCCAGAATATAGAAAAGAAGAGCGAAGGTATGCTGTGCCACTCCGTTTGTAGAGTATCCGGCAACATTGTAAGCTGCAATTCCCCTCTTTTTCAGATAGTCTCCATCCAGGTTGTTAAAGCCTGTTGCGGTCAGGCAGACCAGCTTCAGGTTCTGTGCTTTTCCAATGGTAGACTCGCAGATTGGAACCTTGTTGGCCACGATCACATCTGCGTCTTTTGTCTTTCCTTCCATTTCATCTGCTGTTGTACTTCGATATATTACTACTTCGCCCAGTGCCTCAAATGGAGTAAATACCATATCCTGTCCCAGGCTGTCTGCTTCCAGAATTACAATTTTCATAATGTGCTCCTCGCTTTCTTCTGTGCTCACTTATATAGTCGTGCGTTTCCTCATCTGTTTTATAAAATACCGTTTTCTCCGGGAAAATGCAATCCCAAACTATAAAATGTACAATAAGTGTTACTATCCTGTTATTATTCACTGGTGATGTTCTGCGAGGTGTTTTTTGTGAACAAAGTTCACAGAACCCCCGAGAATTAAGTTTGCGCAGCGTGTTGCTGTAAATGGGGAAAACAATAATCCCAAAAATACAAGAGCGCAAGGCTGATAGTGCTTGCGCCCTCATCTACCATTCTGTAATTGTCAAGCCATAAATTCCCGGATAATTTCCCTCATAATCTTCTCTTCCTCAGGAGTCAGCATCTTACTGAAATGACTTCCGGAAGCAGCTGTCTGCTTGATGCTACTGGTAATCTTATCCACGATTTCTTCCTGTAAAACAGGGTCCGCTTTTTTCGCAGCTGGAATCTCTTCTGTCCAGCTTCTCATCTGCTCCACATAATCTGCCAACGTATCCATCACCAGCTCTTCTTTGTAAGAAAAATCCAACGCCTGACGTAAGAGCAATAACACCACCGGTACAGTGGCGCCCACATACAGATAAGTCAGAGGAAGTCCCTCTTCTATCCTTAACGTCTTGGAAAAATAGATGGCACAGCCAAGAATCACAGTGGACAAAAGTGCCGGATACCACACCAGCCGATTCATTCTGTGAAGAAGCCTGTCCCGTGTTTTCCAAAGTCTCAGCCATTTTTCCTTCAGGCTGATCCGCTGACTGCTGCTTGCTCCTTGGGTGTTTTTCGTGCCTGTGTTTTTGCTTCCGGTACTTTTCAGCATTCTTCTGTAGGTGAGGTTTGTCGTCAGCATTCCAATTGCTCCAAGGGTCCCAAGGGCCGCCATACTGTAGAGCAATATCTGCAGATCCATAATTTTCTCCAGCATAATGTCCTCCCATGCTTTCTTTCAAATTGGGAAACTGTTCAATATCTTTGCACCGCAGTTCTCTTTTTTTGTATGAACCTGATTTCAAAAAATACCTGGCGGAACATTGCCAATAAACAGTAACCTTTTACGAACATTATACCGCTGTCCTGTTCTGTATGAAACATAAATCGTTCGTCAAATTCTCGGTGAATCCCGCTTATCCTGTGGTTTCTCTGCATATTTTCCTATTTTATGATCACTTATATAAAGACTTTCCGCAATATATCAATTAGTTTTTGATTTATTGCGGAATAAGTATGATATATTGCGGAATAGCATTGATTTTTCGCGCTATAAGTCAAATATATCGCGGAAATAAATGTAAATGCCCCTTAAACAGATTCTGATTATATCTACAGAGTCTGCTTAAAGGGCAATACATTATCTTCCCTACATTTCCTGCAATGCAGCTACCACTTTCTCAAATTGCATAAAGTGAGACGCCTTTACCAAAATGGTATCACCGGTCTGCACATAATCAGACAGATGGGACAAAAGGCTGTCACGGTCCGGTTCTTCTATAACGATAAGCTCCGGGTTCTTTCTCGCCATCTTCGCAATGTTTGCGGAAAGAGGGCCGGTGCAGATGCAAACGTCAATTCCACACTGGGCTGCATGCTCGCCTACCTCTGCGTGAAGCTGAACTTCATTCTCTCCAAGCTCTCCCATGTCGCCTAAGATTGCCACTCTTCTGCCAGCACCATCTTTCAGCACATCCAGTGATGCTTTCATGGACATTGGGTTGGCATTATAACAATCGTCTACGATAAGGAAACGGTCTGTCTCGATCATGTGGAATCTGCCGCTGATGGCTTCCAGGGTCTCAATTCCATGACGGATCTGCTCCATCGTCAGTCCGTAAATACGACCAACTGCAGTTGCTGCCAGGGCATTGTATACCATATGACGGCCAGGCATTGGGATGTCCGTTGTAAAAGACTCCTCACCTACGTGAATGCGGCAGGTCATGCCTTTCAACCCTCTGCTCACGATCTCATCCGCATAAATATCCTTATCTGACTCCATACCGAAGAATACAGGCTTAATTCCTTCATATTCTTTCACAGTGCAAAGCTTATCATCGTCACCGTTTAATACAATATGTCCATCTTTTTTCAGATATTTAAAAATTTCGGTTTTCGCTTTCAACACACCGTCTCTGTCACCCAGGTTCTCCAGATGGCAGGTGCCAATATTCGTGATCACACAGGTATCGGGTCTTGCAATCTTCGCAAGTCGGGTCATCTCACCAAAATCGCTGATTCCCATTTCCAGAACTGCGATCTCATCCTCGTCACGAAGGCGGAATACGGTGAGTGGAAGACCTAACTCATTGTTAAAGTTTCCCTGTGTTTTCAAGGTACGGTATTTCTCTTTCAGGACAGAGGCAATTACCTCTTTTGTACTTGTTTTTCCCACACTTCCGGTAATTCCAACAACCGGAATCTGAAGCTGCTGCAGGTAAAATTCTGCAATGTCCTTTACAGCCTGAAGGGAAGATTCTACCTTGATATATGGGAAATCAGCATTCTCCAGGATTCTCTCAGATAAGGTAGCAAGCGCACCTGCCTCCATCACCTGGGGAATAAATTTATGGGCATCTACACGTTCGCCTACGATGGGAACAAATAAGGTTCCGGCTTCTGCTTTCCGGCTGTCTGTTGTAATAGAGGAAACCTCCTGCTCCAGCTTGTCAGACGGTCCGGAATAAACACCGCCGCAGACCTTGGTCAGGTTTTCCAGGGTAAGATTTTTCATTTTATTTAATCCTTTTTATATTTAATATAAACATTCGGTATATTATTCGTACTTCTTTAAAGAAATCCGGATCAGTTCCTCGCAAAGCGTCGGATAATCCATTCCCAGTACCTTCGCCTCCTGAGGAATCAGACTGGTAGGAGTCATTCCCGGAAGGGTATTTGCTTCCAGACAGTACATATCTCCGTTCTCTTTCATCATGAAATCCAGACGGCTGTAGCCAGTAAGTCCCAGTGCTTTTGCTGCCTTCACTGCATTCTCCTGCATTTTTGCTGTGAGCTCCGGAGAAATCTCAGCCGGGCAGGTCTCTACAGTAGAGCCAGCCTGATATTTGTTCTTGTAGTCATAGAATCCCTGGATCGGAGCAATCTCGATGATCGGATACGCCTTGTCATCCACAACTGCAACAGAAAATTCACGGCCTTTGATATACTCCTCCACAACAATATCCGCGCCATACTGGCATGCATCTGTAAGAGCCTCTTCGTATTCTTTCTGATCATTTACAATATAAACACCTACGCTGGAACCGCCGCAGCTTGTTTTTACAACTACCGGGAATTCCAGTCCATGCTTAGCAATGTCTTTCTCCAGATTGTCTCTTGTCATGGTAAATCCGCCTGGGGTAGGAACATGGTTCATCAGGAAAACTTCCTTGGTGATACGCTTATCCATAGCCATGGCACTGCTGAGATAACCGGTTCCTGTGTAACGGATTCCCAGCAGGTCAAAGGTAGCCTGCACCTTTCCATCCTCACCATTTGCGCCGTGAAGTCCAAGGAACACAATGTCACATTTTTCACAAAGTTCCAGAACATTTGGTCCGAAAAAGCTTCTGCGTTTTTTCTCCATCTCCTTGATCTGCGGATTGAAGCTGCTCATATACTCTGCTGCTTTTTCCACATCATATTCAGCCGGGAAAGGATTCTCCCAGTCTACATTCTCAACTCCACAGAAAATATCTACAAGTATTGCCTCATGACCTTTCTGGCGCAGTGCACCGCAGATTCCGGTACCGGATACAATGGAAATCTCTCTCTCCGTACTGGTTCCTCCAGCCAAAACTACTATCTTCATAATCTTATATCTCCTTTTTTGTTCGTAAACGTAACTGTTCAGTTCCTTCACAGTTACACGCTTTGCCATGCACAGGAATCATGCATTCGCATGATTTCGCGCTGAATTTCCGTGGGGCGTGCAGATTGCGGAAATGATTTTTCAAACATGCTCTAGGAAAGTTTAACACAAGCAGTTTCCTAAAACAAGAGTCAGGTCTTCCCAATATGGAAAATCATTCAGAAATAATTAAAATGAAGCCGCTTGACAAACAGCTTACAATGTGTTTTTATAATTTGAACTTAACATTTGTTGCTGTTTTAAGCTCAGCAACAGAAAGGAATTATTATGATTTTCTGCAGCAAGCCTCAAAAATTCACCTGGCGAAACGCCATTACTCTGCTGCTTCTTCTGACAGCTGGCAGCATTCTCATCTTACTTCTGATACCTTCCGGTTCCTGGTTTGGCTCCGAGACAGACTGGTATTCCCAGCATGTAACCATTGCTGATTATATGAGAAAAAATTTTTATGCAACAGGAAGCCTGTTTCCGGACTTCACCGGACTTGGAGGCGGAACCAATTTCTTTTCCCTCTCCTACTACGGATTTATGCGCCCGGATGTACTGATTTCCTATCTTTTTCCCCATGTGGAAATGGAATGGTTTATTCAGGGATATGCAATATTTGAAATCCTGCTTGGAGGCGGACTTCTTTATTACTGGCTGCACAGGAAGGGTTTTTCGGATTTTACCAGCTTTGCATGCGGCTTTTTTTATCTTAGCGCAAACTGCTTTTTCCAGGCGCACAGACAGATCATGTTTGTGAATTATCTGCCATTTCTTTTACTGGCTTTCCTCTGCCTGGACCGGATTTTTGAGCACCAGGAACAGGACGTGTACCACATCCGTCCCCATATCGGACTGATCCTTTCCCTGTTTTTCTGCATTTTGCATAGCTTTTACTTTTTCCCATCCTGCTTTCTGGCATGCATCCTTTATATCAGCCATCTGCTGCCGGAGCATCTGAAAAATGTACCCGCCAGAATGCAGAAAAAACGAAAATGCAAAATATGGTGGAACTATATTGTGGACGTGTCTTTTGCCGTATCCATGAATCTCTTTCTCCTGCTTCCCACCGGTCTTTCCATCCTTGGAAATAAAAAGGATACCGGTGATTCCACTTCCCTGTTAAAAATCCTGGGAGTGAACCCCACACTGGACAGCATCCTATACAGTCCTTACGGCTGCGGACTCACTCTTTTTTGTCTGTATGCACTGTTTCTGTGCATACGGGAAAAGAAAACCCGAAAGCTGGCAATTGCTGTTTTTGTACTGCTGTTTTTTGACATTTTTTACTGGATTTTAAATGCCACTTTATATGTAAGGCCCAAATGCCTGATCCCATTTCTGCCTTTGATTCTTTACCTGGCTGCACAGGCTCTTGAAGGCCTCAGGCAGAAAAAAATACGCCACAGTCTGCCACTGGCTTTGCTTTGTGCAATTCCGGTTATCATACAGCTTATTTTCCTTTTACATAATCAGCAGATCCGGCACCTGGTCACAGCTGATCTTGTGCTGCTTCTTGTCTGTGCTTCCCTTGGCGTTTTTCTGGAGGAAAAAGAAATCACGATACCAGTCAGCTGCTGGTGGATAAATCTTGGAGAACTTGTGCTTTTGCTTGCGATTCCTTCTATGCTTTATCTGACAAAAGGACAGGAAGAGCATTACGCCACAATTGCAGACGAGTCCAGAGACTATTTTTCCAGGGAGGATCTGGAGGCGTGCTGTGAAAATCCTCAGGCACGGTTCGATGTAATCGAGCACCCATCCAACAATTCAAACTATGTAATCACCGGGGAGCAGAATAAAAGTACCTTGTATTCTTCTATTTCCAACAGCACTTACAATACATTGGTGTACGATATCCTGCAAATGCCCATCAGCATCCGCAACCGTGTTGCCATGACAGCTGATGTAAATCCTTTTCAGGAATATCTGATGGGCGTCCGGTATATTCAGACAAAAGCAGATAAAGTTCCAGCGGGCTACAAGACCCTTCTGGAAAAAGACGGGCATATACTGGCAGAAAACAGCAATGTGCTGCCTATTGCTTATGGAAGTACGGCTCTGATGACAGAAAGTGAATATGATAAGCTTTCTTCTCCACAGACACTGGATACCATTACCAACCGCACAATTGTGCCGGATTCTCCTGACAATTCAGAGAATGCCAGTGATCTTTCTGCCGCTTTTTTGCCATACGCTTCTCAAATGAAGGAATATTCCCTGCCTGCCGATTTTCTTAATCACAAGACTTCAAAAAAAGATGAAACCGTCCGCCGGGAACTGCCGGAAACACTGCCGGCATCCACTATTCTGCTGCTCTCTTTTGACGTAAAATACAATGGGGAAAAGGATATGTCCATTACCATAAATGGCATCCGAAACCGGCTTTCCGGCTCTGAGGCTCCTTATCCCAACAATAATGATACCTTTTATTATATGATTTCTTCTAATGAGGATATGGATGCTCTGGACATTATGTTTTCCAGAGGAGAATATAAGCTCACAAATATAAAAGCCTACACCCTTCCATTAAGCCTGCTTTCCCATCCG
>ENA-OPSW01001637-OPSW01001637.1-human-gut-metagenome-genome-assembly--contig:-NODE-1637-length-12005-cov-9.412469_pt1 | contig 12005 bp, 4 predicted proteins | sample MGYA00241463_ERZ501918 | MGnify/ENA primary metagenome ERZ501918 (study PRJEB25962, sample SAMEA2042443) | human gut metagenome | biome: human gut; feature: human-associated habitat; material: faeces... | reverse complement strand
TACCGGCAGCGACCTTGCGCTGGTCTCGCTGAGCACATGGATCCCCGGCAACCCCGCCGATCAGAACCATCACGGCGTAGCGGCCAAACTGTACGCCAAGGATATTACGGATTACGACCTTTCGGTCATTCTGCCCACCGGCTGGAACCGCACCATCCAGACCGTTTCCCTGACCGGGCAGCAGATCAGCGACCTGCTTGCTTCTGGTTACGATGCCTACGGCAACGGCAAGGGCTACCCCTATGTGCTGGTAAGCCCGGTGCAGCCGGAGGCGGGCAAGACCTATCAGGTTGCAATCTGCGGTGTGAGCGACCAGTTGGCTGCGGAGACCACGGTCACAGACAGCGGTGTGGTGGGTATGGATGCCGCAAAAGCCTTCTTTGGCGCATACACCACCATCAGCCGGGCAGATACCGCATGGAGCTAGGGTACACCTGAAACAAAACGGACAGGAGATACTGGATGTGAACAACAAAATCTATAAAAAGCTGTTTGGTGGCTTCGGCTTTGTCATCATCGTGTCGCTCCTGACCCTTTTTGTCATGAGCCAGACCTACATCCAGAACCTTGTCTACCATGAGCGGCTGAGCCAGATGGAAGAGGTCACCCACCAGATGTTCCGCAATCTGGAGGATGTCATCGACACCCACTGGGACGAGGTGGATGTGCAGTGCAATTATTTGTACTACACCCCTCTAAAGACCGATACCGATCTCTACCGCTATCTGAAAAAGCTGCCCGAGCTTTCCAATTACCATGAAAAACAGGTCGAATTGATTGCCGTGGATACTGCCGGATATTATTATACCGAGTATGGCCGCATGGGGCTGCTGCGGGGAATGAACTATCTGGAAAGCGCACCGGAGCGGGTCAGCTATATTTCCAACTCGCTGACCAAGGACGACTCCTGGATGGTGTTTCTGGAACAGCTCTCCACCCCCATCACACTGCAAAGCGGAGAAAAAGAGATCACCCTGCGCTACTTTGGCATCTCCCAGAGCATGACCCAGCTGAACGATTATTTCCGCTGTGACGCCTACGAAAACAGCAACAGTGTCTATGTGCTGGACAACAACGGCTTCAAGCTGTTCAACGCCAATGACACCGAGCTGCTGAAGGGACACAACGTATACACCGTCCTCTCCCGGATGTCCTATCTGCACGGCTCTTCCTTTGCGGGGGCAAAGGAGCGGCTTGCCCGCACAGGCTCCTGCTATTCCAACGCCGTGCTGGATGGGACTGAGTATTTCTACGCCCTGAAGCAGATGGAAAACGCCCAGTGGACACTGGCGTTCCTTGTTCCGGCAGAATATGTGGCCGTGAATACGCAGAAGCTGGTCAACATCGTCATGGTCATTATCATCGTCATTGCGATGATGTTCTCGGTCATAACAGTTTTTGTCGGCTGGTTTCTCCTGCGGCAAAAGCAGCAGCAGGAGCTGCGGACTGAAAAAGAAGCGAACCTCCGTCTGGAACAATACAACATCCATCTGACGCAGGTAAATGATGAGCTGCGGCAGGCGCAGGTCGTTGCAGCAGAGGCTTTGCAATCCGCAGAGCGCGCCAGCAAGGCCAAGACGGACTTCCTCTCCAACATGAGCCACGACATCCGTACCCCCATGAACGCCATCATCGGCATTACCACTCTGATGAAAAACGAGCTGCACCAGCCGGAAAAGCTGGCCGAACATCTGGGCAAGCTGGAAACTTCCGGTCAGCTGCTGCTGGGCATCATCAACAATATTCTGGATATGAGCCGCATCGAGAGCGGCAAGACCACCCTGAATGTGGAAAAAATGAACCTGCCCCAGCAGGTCAGCCAGCTGGACAGCATCATCCGTCAGCAGGCAGGCCAGCGCCGCCAGACCTTTACGGTAAACACCCATCTGCAGCACGAAAACGTACTGGCAGACCCCAACCGCCTGAATCAGGTGCTGATGAACATCCTCTCCAACGCGGTCAAATATACGCCCCAGGGCGGGCATATCCGGTTGGAGGTGGAAGAGCTGCCCCGGAACGAGCACTTCGCCCGGTACCGCTTTGTGGTGCAGGATGACGGCATCGGCATGAGCGAGGAGTTTCAAAAGACCCTTTTTGACCCCTTTACCCGCGAAGAAAAATCCGGCACCAATAAGGTGCAGGGCACCGGCCTTGGCATGGCCATCACCAAGAGCATCGTAGACCTGATGGGCGGCACCATCCACGTGGAGAGCACCACCGGCAAGGGTACCCGCTTTGAGGTCGTGCTGGAATTTCCCATTGATGCCGAAGCAGATACGGTGCAAGAGGCACAGGTGCTCCCGGAGGAAGAAGAGAACGCTTCTCCTCTGTCCGGCATGAAGTTCCTCTGCGCCGAGGATAACGCCATCAACGCCGAGATCCTGGAGCTGCTGCTGGAATCCAAGGGCGCACACTGCAAAATTTACCCCAACGGTCAGGAAATCGTGGATGCCTTTGCCAGCGTCAAGCCCGGCGAGTATGACATGATCCTGATGGATGTGCAGATGCCGGTGATGGACGGCCTGGAGGCCACCCGCCGCATTCGCAATGGCGAAAATCCACTGGGCAGGATCATCCCCATCCTTGCCATGACCGCCAACGCCTTTTTGGAAGATATGCAGAAGAGCAAGGAAGCCGGGATGGATGTACATCTCTCCAAACCCGTGGACATTGCAGCACTGGAACAGACCGTAAAACGCTTCCGCGTTACCCCCCCCCCGAAAATAAATAGTGGAATCGCACGGTTTCGCAGATGAAACACACAAATGATATAAATAATGTAGAAGAAGGTCAGAACGTGAATACACTTTCCGAGATCGAGGAATATTACAAAGCGCGTGAGCAGCAGCTGTTGAAAAAACTTCATCGACAGGAAGCTGCTCTTGCCGCAGCGGAGCAAACGCTGAAGCGATTAACCGAAAATCAGAAAACACCGATGGACGAAACCACCGAGCAGCGTACTGCACAGGAGCAGGCATTCAAAGAAAAACTCTATCGGGATCCGCTGACAGGAATTTACAACCGCCGCTATTACGAAGAAGTTGTCCGTAAATCCATCGGCCCGGCAGGGATCGCGTTGATGGATGTGGACGATTTCAAGATCTGCAACGATACCTATGGGCATTACGCCGGAGATATGGCACTGAAAACGGTGGCAAACACCATCCAGTCCTGCATCCGGGCGTCGGACCTGCTCATCCGCTATGGCGGAGACGAATTTCTGCTGGTGTTATCCGGCATTCCGGGAGACTTTTTGCAGACCAAACTGGAACAGATCCGCACCGCCGCGCAGATGGCATCTGTACCCGGCTATTCGCATTTCCGTATCTCGCTGAGCATTGGCGGAACGATACAGTCCCTCGCCGACCCTATGGAAAGCATCGTTCGCCGGGCGGATTGGCTGATGTATCAGGCAAAGTGCCGCAAGAATGCCGTCATGGTGGAGGTTCCGGGGCATAACCTGGCGGCTTTGGAAAAACTTTTGCAGAACAAGTCACAGATCTTACTTGTGGATGACTCCGCAATGAACCGCATGATGCTGACAGAGATCCTGGGAGATAGTTACCACATTCTGGAAGCAGAAAACGGACGGGAATGCATGGAAAAATTGCAGGCAGAAGCCGGAAACATTGCACTGGTGCTGCTGGACGTCAATATGCCCGTTATGGATGGCTTTGAAGTGCTGAAAGCCATGAATGCCAACCACACCATCGAGGATATCCCGGTCATTATGATCTCCAGCGAGGACTCCGATGCGACGATCCGGCGTTCCTATGAGCTGGGCGCAAGTGATTATGTCAATCGCCCCTTCGATGCTCGTATCGTGTACCGCCGCGTGACCAACACCATCAAGCTGTACGCCAAGCAGCGGCGGCTGGTGCAGATGGTCTCTGAGCAGATCCGCGCCCGTGAAAATAATACGGATATGCTGGTGGGTGTACTGAGTCATATCGTAGAATTCCGCAACGGCGAAAGCGGCGCCCATGTGCGGCACATCCGTATCATCACCGAGCTGCTGCTCCACCGTCTGTTGGAGATCAGCAGCAAATACTCTATCACTGCGGAACAGCAGGATATGATCCCGCTGGCTTCTGCCCTGCACGACATCGGAAAAATCGGCGTTGACGAAAAGATTCTCAACAAGCCCGGCAGGCTGACCCCGGAGGAATTCGAGGTCATGAAGACCCACAGTATGCTGGGAGCCAAGATGCTGCATGATCTGGATAATTTTGCAGAGCAGCCGCTGCTGCAAACGGCCTACGAGATCGCCCGCTGGCACCACGAACGCTGGGATGGGCGCGGCTACCCGGATGGGCTGAAGGGCGATGAGATCCCCATCAGCGCACAACTGGTTTCGCTGGCTGATGTGTACGATGCACTGACCAGCGAACGCTGCTACAAAAAAGCCTTCTCCCACGAAAAAGCCGTGCAGATGATCCTGAACAGCGAGTGCGGAGCGTTCAACCCGCTGCTGCTGCAGTGCCTGACGGATATTCAGGCTGACCTGAAAGAAGAATTACAGCAGCACAACTGAGCAATGGATGCAATAAAACAGGAGAACAAAACGCCCAAATGAAACACAGAATCTCACGCCGTGCATTTCTGCGCGGCTGCACGCTGCTGGCGGCATCTGCTGCCGTCGGCAGTCTGACTTCCTGCGGCGGAACGAACGCGAAGGACAGCGGTCTTCCGCAGATCATTGTGGGAAGCGATACCTATCCACCCTATATTTATCTGAACAATGACGGCGTTCCCGCCGGGATCGACGTGGAGATCGCCACCGAAGCGTTCCGCCGCATGGGGTATGCTGCCCGGTTTGAAACGATCGACTGGGAGCAGAAAACAAATCTTGTGGAAAGCGGCGCCATCGACTGCATCTGGGGCTGCTTTTCCATGCAGGGACGCGAAGAAATGTACCGCTGGGCGGGGCCTTACATGGTGAGCCGTCAGGTGGCTGCGGTGGATGCCGACAGCAGCATCCGATCCCTCAGCGACCTTGCCGACAAGACCGTCGCCGTGCAGAGCACCGGCAAGCCGGAGGAGATCTTTCTCAGCGGCTCCGACCCGCGCATCCCGCAGACGGTGGAGGTGCTCAGCATCGAAAACCGCAGCGTGCAGTACGCGCTGCTGTCCTGCGGCTATGTGGATGCCATCGCCGCCCACGAGACAGGCATTCTGCAATACATGAAGGACAATTCCGTGGAGTTCCGCATTTTGGAGGAACCGCTGCTGGTCACCGGGCTGGGCGCCGCCTTTGCCAAGAACGACACCCGCGGTCTGGACAGCCAGTTGACCGACACCCTTGCGCAGATGCGCACAGACGGCACACTGGAGCAGATCCTTGGCAAGTATCTTGAACATGCTTCGCAGTATCTGGAGGTGGACACCATTGGCACGTAAAAACAGAACCACCCCGGATACATGGAGATGGGGGATCTATCTGGTCATCGGCGTGCTTTTTATGGCCGTCGTCGTTTTTTTCTCAGGTTGGCGGGCGCTGCGCACAACGGAGGCTCGTTTCTGTCAGATTCTTGATTTTGTCAAATCGCAGTCCACCAGCTTTGAAAAGTACAACGATACGGTTGTGGCCAAAACGCTCCGCCGCACGGCGGTATCGGTGCATCAGCTGGCACAGGACCCTGCGCTCGACCTTTCCGACCCGCAGTGCCTGAACAGGCAGGCAGAGCTGCTCTGGCTCACAGGTATTTCCGTTCTGTCTCCGGACGGTACGCTCCTGTGCGAATCCACAACGAACGGCATCGGCTATGCCCGGTTTGGAGAGCAGCTCAAGAATGATATGGTTCTGGACGTTTTCTCTTACCCGCAAAAGACCTACCTGAAGCGGGTCCTGCTGGAGGATGGGTCTGCCGTGGATGTTGCGGCACACCGGGCAGAAAGCAAAGAGGTCATCCTGCTTGCCTACCGCTATACCCCGGCAGAATTTATAGAGGGAACGGCCTTGTCCATCCAGAGCGTACTGGACGGCTACTCGGTTGAGACCAGCGGCACATTATTCATCGTGCAGAACAATCAGGTCATTGCCTCTAACCGCCCGGAGCTGATTGGGCAGGATGCTGCGGACAGTCCGCTGGTGCGGGAGATCCGCAAAGCCGGGGCTGCCAAAACGCTGACCCATACCCACGATTGGAACGGCTCTGGCTGCTATTTTGGAATGTACTGCCACGGAAGGTCTTTCGATCTCTACGCGTATACGGATGAAAAATCCGTCTTCCGTGAATCGTTTCCGTTGATTTTGATGGCGCTGGCCGGTTACATCCTGCTTGTAATGGTCCTTTGGGTGCTGCGCAGACGCTCCGTGCAGGAGATGGAGCAGCAGAAGAAAGAGCAGGAGAAGAAGTATCAGGCTCAGCTGGAGGAACAGAACCGCAAACTGGAGATCGCACTCCAGCACGAGGGTGCGGCAAACCGTGCCAAGCGGGAGTTCCTGTTCAATATGAGCCACGATATTCGCACCCCCATGAACGCCATCATCGGCTTCACCTCGCTGGCTGCGACCCATATTGATAATAAGGAACAGGTGCTGGACTACCTGAAAAAGATCTCTACCTCCAGCCAGCATCTGCTTTCCCTCATCAATGATGTGCTGGATATGAGCCGCATCGAGAGCGGAAAAGTAAAAATTGAAGAAAAAGCGGTGCATCTGCCGGACCTCGTCCACGATGTGCGCTCCATCATCCAACCCGATGTTTCGGCAAAGCGGCTGTCGCTTTTCATCGATACCATGGACGTGGAGAACGAGGACATCATCACCGACCCGATGCGGCTGAACCAGATCTTGCTGAACATTTTGTCCAACGCCATCAAGTTCACTCCCACAGGCGGTACGATCAGCATCCGCATTGCCCAGAAGAACGGTGCGCCCAAGGGCCGTGGCTGCTATGAGTTCCGCATCAAGGACAATGGCATTGGTATGAGCGAAGAGTTCCAGAAGCACATCTTTGAGGCATTCAGCCGGGAGGAAAGCTCCACCGTCAGCGGCATTCAGGGTACCGGTCTGGGCATGTCCATCACCAAGAACATTGTGGATATGATGGGCGGCACCATTGCGATTAAGAGTGAACCGGGCAAAGGCAGCGAATTCATCGTAGATCTCTGCTTCGCACTCAGCGGACAAAGGGTGGAGCCCAAGCAGCTCCCGCAGTTGGAAGGACTGCGCGCATTGGTAGCAGACGACGATACCGACACCTGCCTGAGCGTCAGCACCATGCTGTCCAAGATCGGGATGCGGCCGGAGTGGACGATCTCCGGCCGGGAAGCGGTGATCCGCACCCGATACGCCATGGAGCAGAGCGACGAATTCAGCGTCTACATCATCGACTGGCTCATCCCCGATATGAACGGCATCGAGGTCGTGCGGCAGATCCGCAAGATGATCGGGAAAAGCTGCCCTATCATCATTCTGACGGCCTACGATTGGACGGATATTGAAGAGGAAGCCCGCGCTGCCGGAGTGACCGCCTTCTGCGAAAAGCCGCTGTTCCTTTCCGAACTGCGCAGAGTGCTGGCAGAACCGTACGGTGCAGAGCCTGCCTGTAAGCCAGCGCAGCCAGCTGCCGCCGAGCTCAGGGGAAAGAATCTTTTGCTGGTGGAGGACAATGCCTTGAACCGCGAGCTCGCACTGGAGATCCTGAAGGAAGCGGGCTTTACGGTAGACACTGCTGAGGATGGCGAGATCGCTGTCCAGAAGATGAAGCAGGCGGCCCCCGGGCAGTACGATTTGATCTTAATGGACATCCAGATGCCCAAGATGGACGGTTACGAGGCGACGCGGCAGATTCGCGCCCTGCCGGATGCTGCAAAGGCAGACATTCCCATCTTTGCAATGACGGCAAATGCCTTTGAAGAAGACCGTCAGAATGCATTGAAGGCCGGTATGGACGGCCACATTGCAAAGCCGCTGGATATTCCGCATCTGCTGCAGGTCCTTGCAGATGTACTGAAATCATAACGGCTGCCAGCCGACAAAAGCAAAAGCACCCGCAGCAGGCTTCGCAGAGGCTCTTGACCTCTGGAAGCGAATGCTGCGGGTGCTTTATTTATTTTTTGTCTGACAGGCGTTTGGCTTACAGGATCTTGCGCAGCTCCTGCACAAGGTCACCGATCACGATGGGCTTGGACAAAAAGCCGTTCATGCCGCTTTCCAATGCGTTGCGGCGGTCCTCGTCGAAGGCGTTGGCGGTCATGGCAAGGATCGGGAGCTTTGCCCGGGCAGGGTCATCCAGTGCGCGGATCTTCCGGGTGGCGGTGTAGCCATCCATCACCGGCATCTGCACATCCATCAGCACCAGATCATAGCTGCCCGGCGCTGCGGTGCTCACTTTTTCCACCGCTACTTCACCGTTTTCCGCCGTATCGACCTGGAAGCCGTACTCGCGCAGGATCTCCTGCGCGATCTCGCGGTTCAGCTCGTTGTCCTCTACCAGCAGGATGTGTCTGTCCTTAAAGTCGGCGTTCTTTTCCGGCAGAAGCTCCTGCGACGCATCTGTCAGCTTCTGGCCGAGAGCGCTCATCAGAGTCTCGCGCAGGTCAGACAAGAACATGGGCTTGGAGCAGAAGGCGGTCACACCGGCGGCCTTTGCCTCTACCTCAATGTCAGACCAGTCGTAGGCCGTCAGGATGATGATGGGGGTATCGTCGTTCAGGCTGCGTATCTGGCGGGTGACCTCGATGCCGTTCATATCCGGCAGCCGCCAGTCGATGATATAGGCGTGGTAGACATCGCTCATCTCGATGGACTGCCGCGCGCGCAGCACCGCTTCCTTGCCGGAAAGGGTCCACTCCGCGCGCATTCCCACCTTGACCAGCATCTTTGTCACGCTGTCGCAGGTGTTGAAATCGTCGTCCACCACCAGAGCCTTCAAACCTTCCAGCTCGGTGATCTTTTCCACCGGGCGGTGCTCTGCCTGCACCCGCAGCGGCACACGAATGATAAACTCGCTGCCCTTGCCCTGCTCTGTCTGCACCTCGATGGTGCCGCCCATCATATCCACGATGTTTTTGGTAATAGCCATGCCAAGGCCGGTGCCTTGGATACGGCTGACCGTGGAGGTGCGCTCCCGCTCAAACGGCTCAAAGATTTTTTTTGCAAATTCCGGGCTCATGCCGATGCCGTTGTCCTTGATGCGGAACTCGTACTGCCCGCAGCCGCACACCTGCCCGGCAAGCTGGCGCACCCGCACCGAGACCGTGCCGCCCGCCGGGGTGAACTTGATGGCGTTGGACAGCAGGTTCAGCAGGATCTGGTTCAGCCGGGTCTTATCGCAGTAGACATCCTCGTCGGTCACATCCATCGCGTCCATATAAAGCTCCAGCTGTTTTGCGTAGATCTGCCCACTGACAATGGTTTTCAAATCGTGCAGCACATCCGAAAGGTTGACTTCCACCTCTTCCAGATGGAGCTTTCCGCTTTCGATGCGGCTCATATCCAGCACATCGTTGATGAGTGAGAGCAGATGGTTGCTGGAAGCAAGGGTCTTGGCCAGATAATCCTTCACCCGCTCCTTGTCGTCGATATTGCTGATCGCCAGTGTGGTAAAGCCGATGATGGCGTTCATGGGGGTGCGGATGTCGTGGGACATATTGGAAAGGAAGGTGCTCTTGGCGCGGTTGGCAGTCTCGGCGGCGGCAACGGCATCCGAAAGCGCCTGATTTACCTGTTTGTCGGCGGTGCGGTCGGACATGACAAGGATGTATTTGGTCCTGCCCTCCACCTCGCTGCCTATGGCGATGTTATGGAACCAGCGGCGCTCTTTGGTTTCCAGATGCTCAAACTCGAAATCCCATTCCCGCTGCTGTCCGCTGAGAAGCCCATCCAGAAAGTTTTCGCCGTGCTCCGGGGCGCCCAGCTTGTCCAGAGCGAAGGCATTTTGTCGGACTTCTTTCCACGGGATGCCCAGCAGACGCTCAATGTTCGGGCTGACATAATCCACCTTGGAGGTCTCTGCGTCCAACATCAGGAAAACGTCGTCCACGTTCAGCGAGAGCTTCTGGAACAATTCATCCCGGTACAGGAGCTTGGTGTTCTTCTGGCGCAGTGCGGCATGGCTTCTGCGCACAATGAGCAGAATGACCAGCACCGCAAGACCTGCGGCGATGCCCGCTACGATCTGTATCGTATGGAACCACAGCTTATCCAGATTGGCATTGACGATCTTGGTCGGCACAAGCCCCACCATCGTCCAGCTCTGGACCGCCGTGTCCTCGTAGACCAGATAATAACTGGTATCGCCCAGTTTGACCCTCATGTTTCCGCTGCCGCCCTGTGCAAAGGCATTGGACAGATCAAGGATCTGCGCCTCGGAAAGGTCGGAATGGTCGCGCAGCATCGCAATGAAGTTGTAGATCGTTTCCTTGCGGTTTACAGAATTGTCGATGACCACCCGCCCATCCGGGTAGATGACATAGTTGCTGGCATTGCCCTGAAAGGCAGAGTTGTCCAGTAATCTCAGCACCTCATCATTGTAATAGGTGATGGCAACGGCATCGTAGGCAAAGCCCCGGTAGCTGCCCTGCGTTTCGGGACAGATGAACGCCAGCATCTGGGGCTTGCCGGGCAGCGCCGTGTTCACGACGACATCCTCATCGTGAGCGAGCTTTTCGTCCAGATTGGTCTGCAGGCCAAGGTAGCCCGTTTTCCCGGTCACGGTCATGTAGTTGCCGTCATAGGTAAGAAAGTAGAATTCGGCAAACCCAGCCTCCTGCTGTGCCGCCCTGATATACGCCTGTATTTCGGCCTCATCCGAGGTACTTTCCAGAAAGCCGTTGTACAGATGCAGATAGGTCAGGTTCTTGCGCACCATCTCTTTCAGCATATTATTGGATTTATGCAGCACCTCTTCCAGATGCGAGGTGCTTTCCTGATAGATGGTCTGGGACACAAACGAGATGTACTGGACACTGAAACCGACTGCCAGAAAGATCAGAAGAAGGATGGCAGCAACAGGGAGCCATTTTTGCCGGGGATGGCAGTTTCGTTTGGATTCGTGCTTTTCGTCTACCATCCCGCTCACCTCAACGTAATGTAGTTTTCAGGCTCTGCAAGCGCTGCGCCGCCGCCGGAGACATAATCGCGCCATCTGTTTTTTACCCATGTATCTCCGTCCAAAGACGTGCCGCTCTCGCTCGCAAGCAGCGCTTCCATCTGTTTTTCCGCTGCCAGACAGGTCACGGTAACGGTGTCGTCGTCCCGGAGCGGCTGTCCGTTCCGGGTGATGCCGGTCAGGGTATAGCTGCCGCCTGCCTCTTTGACCTCCACGGCAATGCCGCTGACCACCGGCAGAGAGCCGCGGTTGAAGGGTACAAACCCTCCCTCGCAGCCCTCCACAAAGGCGCGGACGGTCTCCTTCAGCTCTGCGCCGGTCATGGTGCGCTGGCGGGACATCAGACCGTTGGGCATGATCATGGAAGCGGCCATTTTCTTGTTATAATCTGCCCGCAGTACACTGCCGGTAAAGCTGTTTGCGGTGGCAAGCAGCACATCGGTGCCATAAACGCCGCGCAGCGTGTTCGCCATAACGGAGAAGGAGGCGCTGCCGCCGTTTGCGTGGAAGACATTGGAGTAGCTCTTCCCGGAGGTCAGCACGATCTCGTCATCGGCAGGCGTATCCTCAGCAAGAAGCCGGGCATTGAACGCACGATAAGCCTGCTGTGCCGTGTACTCGCCCGCGATCATTTTGGAGACAACGTCCTTGGAGACGGCAAAGAAATCGTTGGAGGCGATGCGGATATACATGTGGTTTTCTTCCACCACATCGCGCACATCCTTCATGTACTCGGTCAGGCGCAGAGGGACATTCTGGCTGTAGCTCAGCACATCCTGCCCGTCGGCAACGATGCGGCTCTGCGCCTCCTCGGAGAGCATGACGTTCAGCACCTTCATGGCTTTTTCGCGGCGCGCGGTGTCCTGCTCGAGGTCACGGTTCAGAGCGATCTGGAAATACGGGGTGGTCATGATCCACTTTTCGCCGTTCTGGCTGAAGAAGGGC
>ENA-OPSW01001630-OPSW01001630.1-human-gut-metagenome-genome-assembly--contig:-NODE-1630-length-12041-cov-2.393960_pt1 | contig 12041 bp, 9 predicted proteins | sample MGYA00241463_ERZ501918 | MGnify/ENA primary metagenome ERZ501918 (study PRJEB25962, sample SAMEA2042443) | human gut metagenome | biome: human gut; feature: human-associated habitat; material: faeces... | reverse complement strand
ACTGTCTTCACACCGGCCTTTCCTCTGGTCCTGCAAAGCATATCATCGTCACCGTTTAAGATGAGGATGCCGCCATCGGAAAGTCCGTCCTGGATCGTCAGCTTCTCTCTGTAAATATTCTCGCGGGATCCAAGCTGCTCGATGTGGGTGATCCCGATGTTTGTGATCACTGCCACATCCGGCTTCGCGATCCGTGCGATCACGGTAAGTTCACCCGGCTCGCTCATTCCAAGCTCCAGAACACCCACTTCATCTTCTTTTGTGATCTCGGACACGGTAATCGGAACTCCTACCTGACTGTTGCTGTTGCCCGGAGTCTTGTATACATGAAACCGCGCGGAGAGTGCCGCCGCGATCATTTCCCTCGTTGTGGTCTTTCCGACGCTCCCTGTGACACCGACAATGGGCAGTGTCAGACGTTTTCTGAGGTAACGGCCTACGGCCTGAAGTGCTTTTTTCGTGTCATCCACAGCGATCCAGGCACAGGAGGTCTCCGCCATTTCTTCCGTTTTTTCCTTATGCTCACTTGTAAGCACCGCACCGGCTCCTTTTTCGGCAACCTGTTCCAGAAATTTATGTGCATCTACTTTCTCGCCGATGATCGGCACGAAAAGATCTCCGGTCTCAACCTGTCTGGAATCCAGGCGGATCTTGTTTAACATGACACCGTCATCTCCGGAGAGCAGTACGCCTCCGGTGGCAAGGACGATATCCTGAACGCTTACGTTCTCCATTCCTTTCCAATCTCCTTTACTGCTGCAGTCTGCGTCCCTCTGCGGACGATCATACATTATCCGTTTACCGCCTCTTCCACGACTTCCCGATCCAGAAAATGATGTTTCACACCTTCGATCTCCTGATAATCCTCATGGCCTTTTCCGATAATGGCGATCATGTCACCCTCCTCGGCGTTCCTGATCGCGTAAAAGATTGCTTCCCGTCTGTCCGGGATCACAAGATATGTTCCGTCCGTCTTCGCAAGGCCCACCTCGATGTCCTTGATGATGTCCTCGTTTTTCTCAAAACGCGGATTGTCGGCCGTAATGATGCAGAGATCCGCCATCTTTCCACCGATCTCCCCCATTGAATATCTGCGATCTCTGGCGCGGTTTCCACCACAGCCGAATACACATACGAGACGCTTTGGATGATAATCCCGGAGTGTTGTGAGCAGACTTTCCATGCTGACCGCATTGTGAGCGTAATCCACGATCACACTGCACTTTTTCGATACGTGCGCGATCTCCATGCGACCATCCACGCGGACCTTCACGAGGGATCCAAGGATTGCCTGTTTTGTATGATCATCAAGCACACCGCTTCCACCGGAAAGCGCCAGAGTGCAGACCGCCAACGCCGCCAGAGCATTATCCGCGTTGAATTTTCCCGGCATCCCTACGCGGACTCTTCCGTCAAGCATGCCGTGGATTGAGAATTCAATTCCCACAAAATCGTGATTTGATGCATAGTGAATGTCATCACCCATGAAATCTGCGTTTCCGTTCAGGGCATATGTAAGAAGTCTGCAGGACGCATCCTTTACGACCTCATCGTAGTGGTCTGTCAGACGATTCACGATCCCCGTTTTGCAGACAGTAAGAAGCCTTGACTTATAAAAAAGATACTCTTCAAAGCTCTTGTGTTCCTTCGGTCCGATATGGTCCGGAGAAATATTTGTGAATAGACCGTAGTCGAACATGATCCCGCCGACCCTGTGAAGCATTAAAGCCTGAGAGGAGACCTCCATCACACAGCACTCACAGCCAGCTTCCACCATTTCGTGAAAATACTCCTGAACTACATAGGATTCTGGTGTGGTATTGGAGGCAGGTATTATCTTATCTCCGATAATTGCCTCAATAGTACCGATCAGACCAACCTTGTATCCGGCATTTTCCAGAATGGATTTTACCATATAGGTAGTGGTGGTTTTTCCCTTGGTTCCGGTAATTCCGATTGTTTTCAGCTTCTCTGCCGGATGTCCGAACCAGGCCGCTGAAATAAATGCCATAGCATATCTGGTGTCTGCTACCTGGATAACCGTAACATCTGACGGTGCAGAAACCTCCTCTTCTACTACCAGAACTTTAGCTCCTTTTGCTGTCACATCCGGGATAAATTTATGTCCATCTACAACAGCACCTCTGATACAGATAAACAGAGAGCCGTCTGTTACCTTTCTGGAATCATAAACAACACCAGTGACTTCCTGCTCTGTGCTTCCCTGCACGCAGGTGTATTCTAACTTCTCTAATAAGGATGATAATTTCATAATATATGCCTCCCTATATTGACGTTGCTTTAAAATCACGCTCCAGAGCCTGTTTAAAAATCATTCACGCAATCTGCGCGTCTTGCAGAAAGCCTTTTTCAAATACGCTCTAATCTGGTGACATCATACAGCAACGCATACTCTTTTATAGAATATCACACACAGAATTTGTTTTCAATCTTTCCTGTTAAAAAAGCAGTAACCGTTCACCTCACATTATAGTTTCCATTCACGAGTCATCTGTGAGCATTGCCTCCAAACATTCTTCTTGCAGCTGCAGCAGAAAAAAGAAACGAAAGCAGAATCAGTACCTGAAACAGCTCTTTGTGGGAAGAATCCCCTGTTTTTGGAGAGGTGGACGCAGCCATTGTGGTGCCAGCGCTGTTCCCACTGCCTATACCAGTTCCATCTCCATTTCCGGTTCCGCTCCCATTTCCACTACTATCCTTCTCCTTATCTTCCACGCGGATGGTTGCCTGATCCCGCACTGCGCTTTCCTCACCAGTCTCGTCAGTAACTACAATAATCTGATTCATCAGGTTCTGGTCTTTCAGATCTTTTGGAAGTACAACTTTTGCCTTTAAATTCACACAGCCACCAGGTGCGATTTCCGGGATTTTCGCCTGAGTTCTGCTTTTATTCAGGGTTATACCCCTCTGTTCCTGAAAAGTAGCTGTTACTCCGGCAAGCCCGAAACGTTCTGTAGTAACTACGGAATGCAGAGTCACCTCTCCGGTATTGTGAATACTGATCTGATAAGTCACAGTCTCCCCAGGGCTGGCATTGTCGCAGTCAGCTGTTTTCTTTACCGTAAAAGAGGCTTTTCCCTGCTGTAATGTTAACTGTTTTTCTGCAGCTTTCTCTAGCAAAACCGGATTTTCTGTTTTTGCAAAAAGCTCCAGTTCCAGATTACTTTTCTGATCCATGTCCGGATCTATATAAAAAGACAGGGTTCGTGTTTCCCCTGCGGAAAGGCATTCCAGCACTGCACCACTTTCCGAAACTTCAAGGCCAGGCTCTTTTTCCCACACAGGTACCAGTTCCTGTTCTTTTATTTTTGCCTGAAGGGATATTTTATAAAAAGGTATCTGACCATTATTAGTCAGATTCACGACCATATGAATGCGTTTCCCAGTATAAAGCTCCTTTTCCCTGGCTTCCATCTCCACTAAAAAATCCATGTATGCAGCTGGTATCTCCAGATTCTTAGATAAAGCTTTACACAAAATGGTTTTTTCATTTTCCACTTTTTTTACAATGTAAACTCCGCCTCCATTTTCTTCTCCGCTTATAGCACCATTTGCATGCAAAATATCCTGACAGGTAGGAACTGTATGTTTTTCTGCCGGAAAACGATATTCATCCCGCAAGGTAACCGGAATTTTCAGCTGTTTTCCCTGTTCTCCCGGATTTATTTTCCAGCGGAATCCTGTTATACTGCTTGCTCTTCCGTCAGCAGTCTCGATAGGAAGCTCCTCTTTCAGGCAGCCTTCAGGTGCCATAAACGAAGCATCTGGCTGAAAATATTCAGAAAGCCAGACTACCAGTTCGTAAGATGTTGGATGAGGTATTGTTTCATCCGAAAAATCATATTGATCATTTTCCAGGCTCTCGTCCTGATTTCCACTGCTGAATAAATTTTCATCGCCACTTTCATATTCCTGGTTTTCATTTTCCCACGTAAGTGACGCCAGCCCATCTGCCTTTACAGAAACCACCGCCTGAAATTTCTGTAAATCTGTCCATGCCGCATCTTGGGCAACAGATAACCCGCCTTCCATTTCTGCTCCATATGCCACTGCCGGCTGCGCCGTGCATCCAACCAGCATCCCAGCTTCTGCAAGCAGACTTACTCCCACTGCCAGTATCTTTTTCCATATTCTGTTTTTCATTATAACTTCTCCTTTTCTATCCCTATTTTTCACTAATCTCTGTTATTAAACTACTATTTTACAAAACAGACTTGCCGCCTATTGGCGACATCACCATATAAATGAGTCACTGACAGCACATGGGAATCACACCTTTCTCACTTAAACAGATCCTATTCACAGCATTCCGAAGCAAATTTGCCTTGCCATTGTATGCATCCATTTTCAAAAAAGCGTATAAAACGCCCAGGTTAACAGGTTTCCTTCAAAAAAACGGGTTATCTTGCGCCGAACCGGCGCGGTAGAAATTCTTTTCTGCAGAATGCAGAAACAAGATAGGTTTACTTTACCACACTTGGTCTTTAAATGCAATAAAGGGTCGGATTTTATTTTCATTTCATATTTTTTCGATTTCTTTTAGATTTGAGACACATTTTCCTCACAAATTGCCGATATAATGAATTTTGGATAGATGAAAAACCACTCTCTATCTCCCCCCTCAAAAATATAGGAAATGAGCCATCTGCCTGATGCGGATGGCTTTTCCTGTTTCAAGGACTTTTCTATTGCAATTCCCACCCTTAGCTTTTATAATGGAAGATATTACACAAGGATGTCCGGAGAAATCATTCATGTTGCTGTGAATACTTTCACAGTAATCCACTTAACTCTGATATCCGCATTATATTCTTGACAGAAACGAGGTATCTCCTATGAGTGAAAAAATCGTAGTAGTTGCATTAGGTCACAGAGCTCTCGGCACCACACTTCCAGAGCAGAAAGTAGCCACCAAAGCTGCAGCAAAAGCAATCGCAGATCTTGTTGAAGAGGGTGCCAAGGTGGTAATCTCCCACAGCAATGGCCCACAGATCGGCATGATCCACACTGCAATGAATGAATTTGGAAAGACACACCCGGATTATACATTCGCTCCTATGTCAGTCTGCTCCGCAATGAGCCAGGGCTACATTGGATATGACCTTCAGAATGCGATCCGTTCTGAATTTATCAGCCGCGGAATTTACAAACCTGTTGCTACCATTCTTACCCAGACTGTTATTGATCCATATGACGACGCTTTTGCAGATCCGGAGAAAATTATCGGACGTGTTCTCACTGAGGAAGAAGCTGAAGCAGAAGAAGAAAAAGGAAACTTTGTCACCAGACTTGCTGATGGCGGATACAGACGAATCGTAGCAGCTCCGAAGCCACAGAGAATCGTAGAGCTTGAGACTATACGAGCACTTCTCAATGCAGACCAGGTTGTTATCGCAGCCGGCGGCGGTGGAATTCCAGTGCTTGAGCAGGGCATCAACCTTCACGGTGCCAGTGCCATCATTGAGAAAGATCTTGCCGCAGGACTTCTTGCAGAAGAATTAAATGCCGATACTCTTCTGATTCTCACAAGTGTAGAGAACGTAAGTCTGAACCACGGTCAGGTAAATGAGCAGAAGCTTGGCAGCATCACTGTAGCGGACGCTAAGAAATACATTGAAGAGAACCAGTTTGCTTCCGGTTCCATGCTTCCCAAAATCGAAGCAGGTATTTCCTTTATTGAGAAAGGGGAAGGCCGGAGCACTGTGATTACCGATATGGCTCATGCCAAAGAGGGCTATGAAGGAAAAACAGGAACTACCATCCGCTAGAGAGTGTTTGAAAAAGGCTTTCTGCAAGATGTGCGTCACAATTTGCGGGAATGATTTTTCAAATACGCTCTAAACATACAAAAAGGAACCTCCGACGAAATAAGTACTCATCTGACGAGGTTCCTTTTTTTACTATTATTTTACTATTATTTTACTATTATTTCCCCAATCTCAACGAGCAGTAAGCATCAATGAGGAATCCTCTGACTCTGTATTTATGATTCCGATCAGATCTCCCTCTTTCAGGGTAATCTTACGCTCCACGCCATCTGTCACTGTCATGCTTCCGTTTTCACCATCTTCTCCCATGATCATAAAACTCACAAAACCATTTGAACAGGAAGCAATGTAATATCCTGGGACAATGCCTCCATCCACATTTTCCCCAACCTCCAGCACATCTCCCGCCATCAGTTTATAAGAGGCTGAATCAGCCCCAGAGCCAAACATATCTCCAAATTCTTCTTCAAGTATCGGAGCAAGGCTGTCCTTCAAGGAATCCCGGATTTCCGGTAAGCTTGCGCAAATGATCACCAGGACCATGAGCCATCCAAAAAGGGAGCCTTTTTTCTTTTTTACCGGTTTCTGGGTGTAAACACTGCTTTTTTTAGCTGTAGTGCTGTAAGTTCCAGCTGTACTTTGTCTGCTCTTGGAATTATAATTCCCAGCAGGGACAGAGACCTTATTTCCATTCTTAGCAGCGCCAGTGCTGCCTCCATATGTACTTCCAGCTTTCACACTTCCCTTATTATAAAAATTCCCTGTGCCTGCACCAGCCAGTGACTTAGAACTTCCAGTTCCCGTTTTCTGATCATATTTATTTCCGGCTCCTGCCACGCCTGTTCCGGTCCCGGTCTTATATGCAGCACTTCCAGCCTTCTTATCTCCCAGCGGGATTTCCTCCTGGCGCATGATTGCCCGCGCCAGGCTGGTAGCATGACGGTAATGGTCACTTCTGTTCTCATTCAGATGATACAAAGTCTCATCATTTCTATAAGGCATTCCACACAGCTTACATCTGCCATTTACAACAGGCCCGTCGCAGACCTGGCACCTCTTTTTCTCCATAGACATCCTCCCGGTTCTCTGGTTATTCTGTTTCACTGCAACCTGTAATTCCTGTTTTTGCTCCAACAGGGAAAAATCATCACATTCTTTGTCTTTTATTGTATCTTTTTTGCATATTTCTTGCAAGGTCTAAATTGCCAAGCGGGAAAATACCTGTTATAATAAACCAAGATTGTTCCTGTTCACAGTCTGACTAGAAATTATCGTGAACAGAAAACAGAGATTAACACAATCAACAAGGAGGATTCCCATGGAACAATTAAAAATTCCTATGGGCTATCATGCAGACCTTAATCTTCATGATACTCAGGTAGCAATTAAAACTGTGAAAGATTTTTTCCAGCAGACACTTGCACAGAAGCTGAACCTTCTGCGTGTCTCCGCACCTATATTTGTAGATCCAAGTTCCGGCCTCAATGATAATCTGAACGGCATAGAGCGTCCGGTAAGCTTTGACATCAAAGGCATGGACTGCAACGCTGAAATCGTACATTCTCTTGCAAAATGGAAGCGTTATGCACTGAAGAAATATGGTTTCTCTGTAGGTGAGGGCTTATACACCGATATGGTTGCCATCCGCCGTGATGAGGATGTTGACAACATCCATTCCATCTATGTAGACCAGTGGGACTGGGAGAAGATCATCACCAAAGAAGAGAGAAATGTAGAAACTCTCATTAACACTGTCCGTACTATCTACAGCGTACTCCGCAAGACAGAGAAATACATGGCAGTACAGTATGACTACATAGAAGAAATTCTTCCAAGAGAGATTGCATTTGTCTCCACAGAAGAGCTTGTAGACATGTATCCGGATCTTACCCCTAAGGAAAGAGAATACAAGATCGTCAAAGAAAAAGGCGCTGTTTTCCTTATGCAGGTAGGTAAGAAACTGACAAATGGCGAGCGCCACGACGGACGTGCTCCAGACTATGATGACTGGGAATTAAACGGCGATATTCTGGTATACTATCCTGTACTGGACATTGCCCTTGAACTTTCTTCCATGGGTATCCGTGTAGACGAGACAGCACTTGACAAACAGCTTACAGAAGCCGGCTGTGACGACCGCAGAGAGCTCCCGTTCCAGAAGGCCATTCTGAATAAAGAACTTCCATACACAATCGGCGGCGGTATCGGTCAGTCCCGTATCTGTATGTTCTTCCTGCGCAAGGCTCATATTGGAGAAGTACATGTTTCCCTGTGGCCTAAGGAAATGCAGGAAGAAGCTGCTAAAGGCGGTATTCCACTTCTGTAAAATAGAATCGAGGGATCAAATTGAATATACTTTTTTTCTTAACACCGAAAAGTGATATTGCCTACATTTTCGAGAATGAAACTTTGAGGCAGACTCTTGAGAAAATGGAACACCGGAAATTTTCCTGTATTCCTATTCTGAATCCAGATGGAAAATACGTAGGTACTATTTCTGAGGGCGATCTTCTCTGGGGAATGAAAAATCTGAACATCACGGATATGAAAACAGCCGAGGAAGTACCGGTTATGGCTATCTCCAGAAGAGCCACCTACAAACCGGTACACGTTGACTGCGACATGGAGGATCTCCTGGACCGCGCAATCAACCAGAACTTTGTGCCGGTTATAGATGATCAGGATCACTTTATCGGAATTGTCACAAGGAAAGAAATCATCAAATATTGTTATAAAGAAATGAAGAAAAACGCATAGGATTTTAAATCACCGCATTTTTTCACACAAAAAAAGACAACCTCTGTCCCATTTAAACCAATGGAAAAGGTTGTCTTTTTTCTTTTTACAGAACCTTAGACAAAAATTCCTTCAATCGCGGATTCTGCGGATTTTCAAAAAACTCCTTCGGCGCATTCTGTTCCTGAATTTTGCCGTCATCAATAAATAAAACTCTTGTTGCAACCTCTCTTGCAAATCCCATCTCGTGAGTAACTACAACCATAGTCATGCCGCTCTTTGCAAGCTCTTTCATCAGCTCCAGAACCTCTCCAACCATCTCCGGATCCAGTGCAGAAGTAGGCTCGTCAAAAAGCATAACATCCGGATTCATGGCAAGGGATCTTGCAATGGCAATACGCTGCTTCTGACCACCGGAAAGCATATCCGGATAAGCATTTGCCTTATCTGGAAGTCCCACACGGGCAAGAAGCTCGTCCGCACGTCTGGAAGCCTCTTCCTTTGTCATCAGTTTCAGGGCAACCGGTGCCATCATAATATTCTGCTTTACCGTCTTGTGTGGAAACAGATTAAACTGCTGGAAAACCATTCCGATCTTCTGACGATGTCGATTTATGTCAACCTTGGGATCTGTAATATCTGTTCCTTCAAACAGGATTTTACCTCCTGTAGGCTCCTCCAGAAGGTTGAGAGAACGAAGGAAAGTAGATTTACCAGAGCCAGATGGTCCGATAATGGCAACAACCTCGCCCTGACAAATATCTGTGGAAATTCCATCCAGAACCTGATTGGATCCAAACGCTTTTTTTAGATCCTGTACCTGGATCAAAACTTTACTCTTATCAACGCTCACTGGTTCTCAGTCTCCTCTCCAGTTTATTCATAAAGAAGGTCAGTACCATGACCACGATCAGATAAATTGCAGCTGCTGCCAGAAGAGGCATAAAAGCATTGTAGGTACGGCTCTGGATCAGCATTGCACCCTTGGTCAGGTCCATCATTCCGATGTAACCGATAATAGAAGTTTCCTTGATCAGCACGATAAACTCATTTACCAGTGCAGGAAGCACATTCTTAAACGCCTGTGGAATGATAATAAGACGCATGGTCTGGGTAAAATTAAGTCCCAGGCTACGTCCTGCCTCTGTCTGTCCCTGGTCAATTGACATGATTCCGGAACGGACGATCTCCGCAACGTAGGCACCTGAGTTGATACCAAATGCCAGACTTCCTACCAGAATCTCATTGACGCTTACAGAACCAAAAACTACAAAGTTCATGATCAGAAGCTGGATCACAGTAGGTGTTCCACGGATCACAGTCAGATAAACTCTGCAGATGGAGTTGGCAATTTTAAAATTCCCGGATTTATCGTGGGAAGAACGGATAATTGCCACCAGAAAACCGATACAGATACCGATCAACAGGGCGAAAACAGTGATGATCATGGTATTTTTCAAACCATCCAGCAGCCAGGTGTATCTGTCATCTTTTATAAAATTGATATAAAAATCGTGTCCAAATTTTTCAAACATATTATTTCCCTTTTTATTTGCTTATCTAATGGTGCAGTGCCTGCTTCTCTTTCGGCACCATTCCATATAGGAAAAGCTGCCAGAACTGTATGCTGGCTGTTTTCATTCTTTCAGTCAGTAACATTAGTAGGAGTCACCTTGATCTGCCTGTATCCAAAGCTTATACATTCCAAGCTTTTCCCAAACAGCATTCATCTAGGTGACTCACACTTCTCTGACAGCTTATGCTGTATTATTTCTATCAGTCAGCTTTTACAATGATAACCTGGCTTGCATTTGCATAGGTGTCTGTGAAATCAACGCTCTCCAGACGATCCTCTGTAACGGTCATTCCGGCAGCACCGAAATCAGCTTTTCCAGACTGCACTGCAGCAAGGATTGCATCAAACTCCATATCGTCGATCTCAAGCTCATATCCAAGCTTATCGCAGATTGCCTGTGCAATATCAGCGTCGATACCAACAATCTCATCACCGTCACGGTACTCATATGGCTCGAACTCAGCGTTTGTTGCCATTACAAGAGTTCCGTTGGAACGGTCTACATCTTCCGGAGACTCATATGGTGTCTCGCCAATGTTATCACCGATGTAGTTGTTCATAATATCATCAACAGTTCCGTCCTCTTTCAGTTCTTTTAATGCGCCGTTAATCTTGTCAAGAAGCTCATCATTGCCTTTCTTCAGGCAGATTGCATACTCTTCTTCAACGAATGGCTCGTCCAGGATCTTCAGTCCGTCTGCATTCTCAACAAATTTCTGAGCTGGCTGTGAGTCGATGATCACACAGTCAATCTGACCGGCCATAAGTGCCTGGATTGCTTCGCTTCCTTTGCTGTAACGCTTAACAGTTGCTCCGTCAGCCTCATATTCACTAGCTTCAATATCACCGGTTGTACCAAGCTGTACACCGATTGTTGCATTCTTAAGATCATCCTTTGACTCAACAGTTGCAGCAGATACGCCAGCAGTCATGGAAACTGCCATTACTGTGCCAAGTGCAAGAGCTACTAATTTTTTCATATTCTTTTCCTCCTCTTAATCTCATATACAGAACCAGTTCCTTATATCTTCATCCACATAGTAAGCTGTTGCTATTTATTTCTTCCACAACAACCGACTTCACAAGATGGGGACATAATTATTCATGCTTTCTGCATATTCATTCATCTATCTTTTCCTCATTTTATCAGCTTTTGGGAAAAATGCAAGAGTTTCCATAAATTTCCCCAACTTCTTTGTCATTATTTGGAAAAATTCACTTTTTGATAACAGATCTGTGTTATGATATGATTCGTGTGGAGTAATTAAATAATTGAATGACCAAGGCGTTAACCGCCTAAACAGGAGGTATTTGTTATGAAATTTACAAAAATGCATGGTATCGGCAACGATTATGTATATGTGAACTGTTTTAAAGAAACTGTGAAAGATCCATCAGCAGTTGCCAAATTTGTGAGTGACAGACATTTTGGAATTGGCTCAGACGGACTGATTCTGATTAAGCCGTCTGACATTGCAGACTGTGAGATGGATATGTACAACCTGGATGGTTCCCAGGGTGCTATGTGCGGCAATGGCATCCGCTGTGTAGCCAAGTATGCTTACGATTACGGCATTGTAAACAAGACCAGTATCAGCGTAGCGACCAAAAGCGGCGTGAAATATCTGGATCTTTCTATCCGTGACGGAAAAGTCAGTATGGTAAAGGTCAATATGGGCGCCCCTATTCTTCAGGCTTCTCTGATTCCAGTTGTATCTGAGTCTGAGCAGGTCGTAAATGCCCCTATTGAAGTAGACGGACAGATTTATCACTTTACAGCTGTTTCCATGGGAAATCCTCACGCCATCGTATACATGAATGACGTAGACGGGCTGGAAATCGAAAAGATCGGTCCATCTTTTGAAAACCATATAAATTTCCCTGACCGCGTCAATACCGAATTCGTAAAAGTCATCGACCGACACACTGTCCAGATGAGA
>ENA-OPSW01001629-OPSW01001629.1-human-gut-metagenome-genome-assembly--contig:-NODE-1629-length-12041-cov-3.140414_pt1 | contig 12041 bp, 14 predicted proteins | sample MGYA00241463_ERZ501918 | MGnify/ENA primary metagenome ERZ501918 (study PRJEB25962, sample SAMEA2042443) | human gut metagenome | biome: human gut; feature: human-associated habitat; material: faeces... | reverse complement strand
TAAGGCCCAAAAGGGAACTTTCCCTTTTGAGCCTATACACTTTATCAGCTAACATATTTTGCTTTCATTTTTCCTCATGGTCATGAGGCTTTTTTCTCTTAAATCGCATTCTATGAATCCTTTGATTGTTCTTTCTGTTCTTCAATAATTCGTTCGGTTGCTTTATGAATCCTATCCTTGGAATAGGGTGGTCTTAAATTCAATGATAACCGTCCCTTTCTGATCATATACGTTTCACTGCCATCTTCCGAAGCTCCTTTCAACCAGCAATCATCCGGATACTTCTCAGCGAATGCCCGTAACCGTTTCTGCAAGCTCTGATTGAAGGTATACACATCATAGAATCCGTCATCTTCATTGGTCAGAATAATCGTTTCTTTTTCACACTTTAACCTTCGCATATTCTACCCCCGCTTTCTTTCCATTTCCTGATCCAGGTACTTTGGTATCGGCTTTCCGGACCGACGAGCAATAGCAATCTGTTTCTGATGCAGTCGTTTAATCACGGATCTTCGTTTCTTAGATTTTCCATCCTGTTGATTTCGGGAGGTCTGATTGTTGCTGCTAGCATCAGAGGTCTTTTCCTGATTCTTCTTCTGATTATTCACCAGACCGTCCACCATATCATAATTGGCTTCGGTACCAGATTCTCTGCTTCGTTCATAAGTGCCGTTCTGGTAGAACTTCTGGTAATGTTCCAGACGGATTTTACCATCTTGTTTTAGCTGTTCGACCGGATTTAGCGGTACCTGCTGTTGGATGTAATCATGAATCTTTTGTTTTGTCTTTTCATCGAATTTCTTACATTCTTCGACAACCATTTTTCCATAGGCATCCAGGATAACACCCTGGGCCTGATCTCGGTATACCTGATGTTCCATCAAATAAAACTGTTTTCCATCAATAATGATATCATCCGTAGCCATCCAGTTTCCCGGCTTGCCACTAATGCGATAATTTTCCGTATCCAACGTGACCAATGTACCTGACGGGTTTAATCGGATGAACCCTGATAAAAGCTGTGGATAGTCTTCATTGACATAATAACAATGAATTTCCCCATTCTGATTCAGTACAAGCACATCACTGACTTCACAGGACTCTTTCATGCGTTTCCATAAAGCAATTGCACTCTCCCCCGGCAATAATGGTCTGAGATTTATCTGCCGGTAATGTTCAATCCGTATCGCAAGTTTCCTGCTTACCGCTTCCTGATAGGAAAGGTGCCAAAGGTCTCTCCCTTCCGAATTACGGTCTACTCGGTAAACTGCAAATTGATCATTCTTCATAAGCATCATCCTCCAGGTTATTCAGATAACGATTCAAATCCAAGGAATAATAATATTTATCTTCTATCATCTGTAACTTACTGATCGCAGATGCAATGGTTTCCAGCAGATCGTCTTCCAACGGATCTTCTTTCATTTCTTCCAATGCCTCTAAGGTGTCTTTCAAAATATCTATCGTATCTTTTCTAGTGTTTTCCTGGGAAAGAGCCACAACTGCTAATTCATCTTCTTCAAATGTTACCTTACTCATAAGCTCATATCCTCCCTTCTTTTTTGAGATTTGGTTTTCTGTATCTCTCCTTTTTCTCCTTTTGATCTGGTTTTCTCTACATTCAGAGGCTTTTCTCCGATATATTGTTCTACACGTTTCAGAGCTTCCTGCACCAACTTGTTCTCCCTGTAAAATGGTATGGAATCTAAAACCTCTCTTTGTGATCTTCCGGCAACCATCAGATCCATCATTCCGTCATAATCGCTTCCTTCCTGCAGGTTAAATCCAACTGATTTGAGCCCATTCTTTCGTTCTGCAGGTATCTTCTCATACGCTTCTAAGGCTTCCGGCAGACTCAGATCATGATGAACTTCTCCTAATACCGGAAACTCTGAACACTCTGCCACATAGAAGCTGATACAACTCGTTTGCTCTAAGATATCCCTTTTCTGAATGTCATTTTCCATTCCAAGTATCTTTTTTCTCTCTTCCACAAAATCCGGAAGTTCCTGGAAGCCAAAGCGATCCACAAAATATGCTTTCATATCCCCATTCTGATTCATAATCACAACATCACTGACAGACAGGGAGTGTACCTTATAATCTGCCGGTGGATCATCATTAAAAATACTGTAAATCGCATTCATATCTTCATTTGGCAGATACAGGCTGGAATAAACACATCGATACTGATCAGCAGTTACCATGATCCCTTTTTTCTGCAAGTCTTCCATTTCCACAAATAATTGATCTCTTCCAGATCCATTTTTATCCAAATGATAGATTGAGAGCCTGCATTCTTTCCTTGTAAACATCATTTCTTCAAAACTCTGTTCAAACTGTTCCGGATATATCACTCGCTCTACACGTTCTTTCTGGATCGGATCTCCTTTTTCTATGATTGCTTCTACCCATCGTTCCACTTCGTTCCAGGATTTCGCAAATAAATGTCCCTGCATCCTATGGGTGCCATCCGGAATAAACTGCAGATGTTGGGAATTGCTTTCTTCTTTTGCAAAACGGTATCCGGCAGCTTCTACTGCAGCAAGTAATTTCTCTTGTTTCTGTTCCAGCATCATTTCTATTTTTTCTGTCAGTTCATCGATCATTTCTCCGGCTGTCTTACGGATCACATCCATAGAGGATTTCAGTTCTCTCATTTCTTTTCCACTGCTCCAACCTGCAATATACGGAAAACTGTATTCTGACGTATCCAGTTCAAAGGCAGAGCACACACAATATGCGACGGATTCAGCCTCAAATGTTAATGTATCCATTTCAGGCTTTATACCCATGTTTTTGTAATGTTGATCTTTTAAATTATTTTCCATAAATCCTCACTTTCTTGTAAAAAAGATGAGCATTATCAGATACGCTATTATCAGGTTTTCCCCTCGAATGGGAAGCCGGAAAGGAGCGCATTTGATATGCAAATAAACTATTTAGATGCTATTTCATCAGTTCTCAATATGATGAAACAGCCAGACAGTGCATGTAAAAATATAGACATGCACAGAACCTGTTATACTACACTCTTCAAGTACCTGATGGATAAGGGCATTCCTTTTTCAATGGATGCCGCACTGGACTGGCTTGAGATTAAAAAACGGGAAATTTCCTATGAAACGTATTCTCAATATAGAAATGCCCTGTTCCGCCTCGACCATTACTTGCTCTTTGGAGATATCAAAAGTTCTTTCTGCCGCTCAGAAAATAGTTTTTTCTGCCGGAGCGGAATATCGGAATCTTTTTTTCGCCTGACATATGAGCTGGAAGAATACTATGCGACCACACAGAATCCCTGCTATTACCATACGTATTCTGTTGCCATCAAGGAGTTCTTCAGGCTTGCTACTTCCCTGGGAGTTACAGAGCCGGAAGCAATAACCATAGATACTCTTATCGAATACTGGAATACTTACTGCAAATCCTGTAAATCTCTTGCCAGACGTCAGAACGCCGTATGTGCCATGACAGCACTTATGAAATATCTTCACCGCAGAGGTGATGTGCCAGAGTGTTACCAGCGGGTTCTTTTTGGTGAGAACGTTGAAATACTGCTTGAGATGAGACTTTCTAAAACAGGTACCGCATTTCACCCGAGTACACCTCTCGAACTTAAAGCTGATGAATATCTTGACGCTTTGGACGATTGGAAATACATGGAATCATCAAAAGCTGTTTATCGCAATGATTTCACATGGTATTTCATGTTTCTGGAACTTAACCATCTGGAACACTCGGAAGAAACTGTGACATCATGGATAGATATACTTCCGGATTGCCCGAATCAGATCAAAGCCAGCAGTTCCGGCTCAGCTCATCGTACACACACTATCAGAATGTTTGAAAAGTATCTCCAGGGCATAATGGAATCCAATATAATCGCTGAGCCGATGCGTGCATCTGATCATCTTCCATCATGGAGTAAAAGCATCCTTGATGGTTTCATAGAAAGCCGCAGGCGGGATGGAATGACCGATAAGACACTTACCATGTGCAGGGCAGCCGGAGGCAGTTTCTTCAAATATCTTGAAGATAATGGAATAGATAATCCAGTCTCCATAACACCCGATGTGGTTAAATCGTTTCATAACCATGATGTCCACTCGACCCCGGAAAGTAAAAATGCATATGGAACCAAGCTTCGTCAGCTTCTACGTTACATGGCTGACCAGGATCTGATTTCACCAACACTTGCTTTTGCAGTATCTGCAAGCTGTGCTCCTCATCGCAGCATAGTTGATGTTCTGAGCGATGCTATGGTCGAGAAAATATATGAATATCGTGAGAAAGCTTCTACTCCCATGGAACTCAGGGACACAGCTATGGTCATGCTTGGACTTCGAATGGGTATCAGGGGAGCAGACATCCTAAAGCTTCAAGTAAATGATTTTGACTGGAAAAACAAAACTGTTTCCTTCATTCAGCAGAAAACAAGAAAAGCAATAACGCTTCCAGTCCCAACGGATGTAGGTAATTCAGTATATAAATACATCATAAATGGACGTCCGGAATCGGCTGTCACAGGCAACGGATATATATTTATTCGCCATCAGGCACCATATATTCCGCTTAAAGTTACAACGGCGTGCCGTGGAGCTTTAAAAAGAATACTTGCTGAATATGGATTTGAATTATCTGCTGGTCAGGGCTTTCATATGACACGAAAAACATTTGCCACAAGAATGCTTCGGGCAGACAACAAACTTGATGATATTTCCAATGCTCTCGGACATGCACGTCAGGAAACAGCAGAGGTATATCTTGAACATGACGAAGATAAAATGAGGCTCTGCCCTCTGGAATTTGGAGGTGTTTTATCATGACATACATTTTTGAGAGCGGTCTGGCACATCATATCGAAGGACTTATACAGCAAAAACGAGCTGATGGATATGCCTATAATTCCGAAGAAAAGCTATTAAAACGCTTTGATACCTTTTGCGCACAGAATTATCCGGAACTGACAACAGTCACTTACGAAATGGCAGCCAAATGGTCAGAAGCCAGACCGGGCGAAGGAGATGCCTATCATAATCGCCGTATGTCGATGGTGAAGGTGCTGGGTGAATATATCCTTTCCCTTGGTCAGGAAGCATACATTCCTAATTTTTTCTGCAAGGCTTACCGTCCGGTTCTTTACATTCCATCAAAAGAGGAAGTTAAGGAACTGCTACAGAAAATGGATATCCGCACGTCTCATAATTCAGAGCAATTCAGACTCGATAGAGAGTGCAAGATTCTTTTTCTCCTATATTTTTGCTGTGGTCTGCGTCTGTCAGAAGGGCGACTGCTAAAATGGGAGCATATAGACCTGGATAAAGGAATCCTTACTGTCCTTGGCTCAAAGGGTAACAAAGACCGCCTTGTATATCTTCCGCAGGATAGCCTTCCGATACTTAAAAACTATAAAGAAAGTCAGGAAATGCTTTTTCCCGGAATTGACTGGGCTTTTCCGGGAAAAGATCCACATAAGCCTGTTTCGTGCTCTGGAGTAGAATCAAGTTTTAACCGCCATTGGGCCATGCTTCCGGTTGCCAAGACGATTGATAAACATCCGACACCCCACTGTTTACGCCATGCTTTTGTAGTAGAGAGATTTAATGAGTGGATGCATCAGGGGATTGATACAAACACTATGCTCCCATATTTAAGCAGATACCTTGGACACAAAAGTCCTGATGAAACGTATTATTACTATCATCTTGTAGAAAAGGCATTTGATACCATCCGAGAGAAAGATTCAGTGTCTGGGAAGGTCATTCCGGAGGTGATTCCCTATGAAGAATAAATCAGCGAAGATATCAACCGACCAGCTGTTCTTTTCTAAAACATGGAACTTTCTAAATGTTTATTTGGTAAAGCAGGTCGGACGCAGTCAGGCTACAGCAGAATCCTACAGAGATTCCCTTACAATATTTAAAAACTACCTTGTAGGTGAATTAGGTAAATCCATAAGCACCTTTCAGTTTTCTGATTGTACCAAAGAATGTATTTATAATTTCAGAGAATATCTGCTTGCAAATGGCAGCCAGCCATCAACTGTAAATGTAAGAGTCGCGGCTATCCGTGCTTATCTGAACTATGCCTCGGATATGGACATATCAATCCAGTCAGTTGCCCTGGCAATCAGTCAGATTTCACCATGCAAAACCATAAAAAAGGAAAAGCCTATTCTGTCCGATGATGCACTTGCTGCAATACTGTCTGCACCGCCGAATACGAAATTCGGTGTAAGAGACCGTGCTATTTTGATCCTTCTCTATGATACAGCTGTAAGAATCAGTGAGCTGCTTAACATTCGCTTATGCGATATCGCAATGGAATCAAAATATCCCAATATTTTCATAACCGGCAAAGGTAACAAAGAGAGAACCATACAATTAACAGCTAAAGCAGTCGAACACCTTAGGGAATATATACGTGTATATCACAGTAATTCTTCCAAAGAAGCATATTTATTTTCCACAACGATAAAAGGTGTAACAGACAGGATGTCCGTTGGAAATGTCCAGCGGATTATAAAAAAATATGCAGCTCTGGTCAGTGAATCAGGGATTAGCCTTCCGGATTCGGTTCACTGTCACATGTTCCGCCGGACCAGAGCCACAAATCTTTATCAGGATGGAATCGCCATTGAGCTTGTTTCTACAGTGTTAGGACATGCCAGAACTGATACAACCAAAAGCTACTATGCAAAGCCATCTGTTGAACAGCTTAGAGACGCAATGGAATCTGTTCCAACACCTGTATCTGATGAAGCACCAATGTGGGAGGGCAACGAAAATGAAATGGCAAGACTTTGTGGATTACGCTAACGAATAATGCTCATCTTTTAGTAGTAAAACGTCTTATTTCTCAGCATTCTTTAAAATGATTAACATTTTGGAATGCTGAGTATAATGCTTCCACTTCTTTTGTCAGCCGGTCCTTCTCGATGCCCAGGCTTTCCATGATTTCCTTGTCATGTAACCTTGCATGTGCGGTTTCATGGATTGCTGTTTTTAATGTCTGGCTCTGGCTCATATCTTTTTTGATGACGATCTCTTTATCCAGATTGTGATAATAACCGTTTGCAGATCCTTCGATCGCATCGAATCGTATCGGCACTGGTGAGATTTCCCGGATTGCTTCCAGGAATAAATCAAAATCCTCTACTGCCACTGTCAGGATTTCAGGGGCAAGTGTCTGGATCGTTTCTCCTGTGGTCTGTTCAATATCAAATACTGTGATCGCCTTGAAACAAGGAAGTGTGACCTCTACCTCTTCCGTCTTTGGTTTTCCATCCGGATCGATAACTGGTTTCTGATCCTGATCCAATACTGCCTGTTCCTTTTTCCTTTTGATCGGCGCCGGTGCGATAATGGTGATTCCCTTCTCCCCTTTTTTTACCTGTCTGCCCATAGACTGCCAGTTCCGATATCCCGTTACTAAGGTGGCATCTGGCCTTTGCATTGCAATCAACAGCGTATTATTAAAAGAATAATTATGGAATTTTGACATGGTTTTCAAATATTCCTGATACCGTTCACTGGTAAATAGTTCTGCGACTCCTGTTTCCAGATTTTGCATGATACTGTCCATATCTTTCCCTTGTATGGGAAGTAATTTGGTTTTTGTCAATTCTTCGCTCATTCATTTCCTCTCTTTCTCTTTTAAAAAATCCCCCATACAGCCGTGTGTATGAGGGATTCCCATCTTATTGTTATACGGACTCTACACTTCTATAATTCCATTGCATGTTTCTTTGGTTTTGGATGCTCCATCTTCTGTTCTTTTCCGGTATGTTCATTTTTATCGAGCTGAGCTGCCTTTTCTTTCTGACGCTCTTCAAATTTATCTGCCCTTTCAAATACCCGGTCTTTCACATCATAATGATAGACATGATCGGAAAGTCGTTCTTCCGGAGCGACTTCATTTTCATTGATCGTCTGGACCATATCCTCCAGAACCCGGTAATCAAATGCTCCATTATCCGGAATGACTAATGTTTCATGGGTGGAAGAGGGCAGAATAAAGAAATCTCCCTGAAAACCTTCCCCAATCTGATCCATTACTTCCGGATAAAAAATCACACCTGCTCCATCCACTGTCTGCGGATTTGTGATAATGAACATCGGAACCTCCCTTTCCATTCCCATTCCCTTTGAAATAATTTCTGCAATGTTCTGAACAGGTTCATCCCTCATGATTGTTTCAGGACCCATTCCCATAAGCTGCTCGATCATACTTCCCATAATCATCACCTGAACCGGTCTGACATTAGGACTGTTTTCCATGGCATCTGCATGAAGCTGTTCCTCACTGATCCCATAACGCTTTAAAATATCATTCGTGATCGTCGTAGAACCCACCCCAATATCATCAATGCGGATGGCAAGATGATAGGTAATTGCCAGATCTTCTCTCATCTGGTGAGGTACGTTCTGCAGCATTTCTTCATTTTTTTCTGCCGAAGATACGCGGATGAACAGCTTCTTCTTTGCATTCTCATATTCTGTGATGCTCTTCGGATTAAACTGTTCCGGTGCATCAAGCACCAGCTCCGTAATATTTCTCAAAATGTTTTCCATAGAATTCTGTGGATCTGACTGGAACATTTCGTATAACTGATTCAGGTTAAAGGTCGGCGCGATTACCTGATTTTCTTTTAAGACCGTAATTCCGAGATAATTCTCATTTAATTTCTTTATCTCTTCGATTCTTACCTGTGCATCTTCATATTCAATCGGAAGAAACTGTTTGATTCTTCCCTTTACTTCGTCAACAAATTGATTAAATTCCATATTCTATTCCTCCTATTTTTTCTTATTTTTCTTCGTTGTTTTTCTTTCCGGGAAAGATAATGAAAATGTCACTCTCCCGTTTTCATCGACTTCCATATGCAGATCTGCTTCAAAATACAGATCTTTCTTTCTGGAATATAGATCCTTCACATGAACACTTCCATTCTTCAGAAGCTCAGCAGCCATCCTGGCATCCATATCCTTTTCCATACTCTGTAAATACTTGTTTTCTTTCCAGAGACAGAAATTACATTCACGGTTGCCGCAATAGAAATTTTTCTTTCCTTCATAGACCAGGCTGCCACAGACCGGACAGGTTCCCAAGCTCTCTTTTTTCTGGAACCTTCGTGTCTCTTCTTCCGGAATGGAGTCACAATGATTCAGCATCATGGAAATCAGCTTTTCGATGCCTGTCATAAACTGCCCAGGAGCCATCTTTCCCTGCTCCATCTCTAACAGTTGGTTTTCCCATTCGGCTGTCATGGTGGCAGACTTCAAGAAATCCGGTAAGATATCGATCAATATTTTTCCGTCCTCTGTCGGAAGGATCTGTTTGCCTTTTCGTACCGCATACTGGGAAGCGATCAGTTTTTCTATGATCCCTGCTCTTGTTGCCGGAGTGCCCAGCCCTTTCTTCTCGGTATCTTCCTCAAATTCTTTATTTCCAGCGGTTTCCATAGCTGCAAGCAGGGTATCCTCACTATACGGTTTCGGTGGTGCTGTAAAATGTTCCGTCTTCGCTGCGGATACGTTGTAAAACTTATGATCTGCTTCTACTTTGGGAATGCGGTCCTTCCCTGCATCCGCCGGGTTTTCTATAGCAAGTCCATCCTCATTCTTAAAGCATTCCTCATACAGTTTCCAACCGATCTGTTTGATCACTTTTCCTTTTGCTTTAAATATTTCATCCTGACATCGTACTTCCACCTCTGTCTCCATGAATACATGATCTTCTTCCATTGCTTCTACAGTATGTACTGCAATCAGGAATAAAATCTTCTGTTCCCATTCTCTTAGCTTAGAGAAGTCAAATTCTGCAAGTTCTACCGTAGGAATGATTGCATGATGATCCGATACTTTCTTGTCATTCAGCACCTTCTTTACCTCCGGTGTTTTGGGCTGGTCAAACGGTCCCAGCAATTGATATTTCTCATTCTGTTTATTTCTATTTCCATTGCAGATTCTTCATTGACTACTCCCAGCAATTCATCAATGCTTGTCAATTTGATTGTTTCTCCACTTCTACTTTTCATTTTCCAAAACCTCCTGCGTCAGATTTTCATAAGCCATAGATACTTTTCCATTTGGACAATGACAATAAATACTTTTTCCTTCCGCACTTGCTTCAGCTACCTTAACTGACAGTGGAATGACATTTTCAAAGATAGAAATCTTAGATCCATAAGTTTCTCTCACTCTGGAAGCAATATCTTTGGCGTAATTAGTACGGAAATCCACCATTGTCAAAAGAATTCCATGTATCGTTAGCTTCCGGTTCAATCTCTTCTTTACCATAGAAATAGTCCTGATCAACTGTTGAAGTCCTTTAACCGGCAGATATGCAGCTTGTACAGGTATCAAAACCATATCAGAAGCCACTAATGCATTGATAGTCATCATGCCCAAACTCGGCATACAATCAATTAAAATATAATCGTATCGTGATCGCATCGTATCAATATATTCCTTCATGATCCGCTCTCTGCTCATCACATTACTCATGGTTACTTCCAGAGCAGATAACTCAATATTGGCCGGTAGGAGATCCACTTGTTCCTCATGATGTAAAATACCTTCTTCCTCAGCAATTTCCTCGTCATTGATAATATTCATCATAATAGTTGCAAGTGTAGTTCCAATATCATCCGGTTCTACATATCCAAGACTTGCAGTTAAACTTCCCTGTGGATCCGCATCGATCAATAAAACTCTCTTTCCCTGTTTCACTAATCCAACTCCAAGATTTAGGGTTGTCGTACTTTTTGCAACTCCGCCCTTCTGGTTTGCTACTGATATAACTTTTCCCATTCTTCTTTCTCCCTTCTGATATTCTCTCGCAGATATTTTTCAAATGTACTTCGTTTAATTAAAACTTTTTTTCCAATCTTATAAACTGCTCCTGCCTTATGAGATAATCTTACGATTGGCTTATATCCAAGATTGTAATAATCCATAGCTTGTCTATAACTTATAAATTCATGTTGCATAAATTCTATATCTTCATCATCAATAAGATGAGAAAACATCCAAACTTTTCCATGCATCTCGAATCCCCTTTTCTTCGAACTAACGTTCCTTTATTTTTCATGAAATTGCTCAAGATACTCATCAAAGATTTCTCTGTTTATCAAAACAATTCCATCCATTCTGTAAATCGCTCCTGCATCATTTGCTAGTTCCATCAATTTTTTATGTGACAAACTATATACAATTTCAGCTTGTTGATAACGAAGAAATTTTCTTCTAAGTCTGCGTGCTTCTTCTTTTACCTCTGAACGCTTCTGCTGGTTATAATACATATTTTCTGTTTTCAAATCTGTTTCCCCTTTCACCTTTTATTCGACCACAACAAACATTGTTAATGAATAAAAAAAGGGCACTCTCTGAAAGATTTTTCTTTCAAAAAGTGCCCTCAACAATTCATATTGTTGGAGTAGTATTACTGACAACTAATCACCATTCTTCATGATGATTCATGTTTGAATACAAATTTGTTGTCAAATTGTTGTCAAAAAGAATTTTTGTTGTCAAATTGTGAAGATTTCTTACTTTCTTAGTACAACTTCGCTCCTGCCGGAATCTTATCATCCAGAATCAGAACATTGAGTCCTTCTCTTCCTTCTACAAGGTGTGTAGCGGAGATAATCATACCGCAAGAATCAATTCCCATCATCTTACGTGGAGGAAGATTTGTGATTGCAAGTAATGTCTTTCCTACTAAGAATTCTGGCTCATAGTAATCGTGAATTCCGCTTAAAATCACACGATCTACGCCACTTCCGTCATCTAATACGAACTTCAGAAGTTTCTTAGATTTTGGAACTGCTTCACATTCTTTTACCTTTACAGCTCGGAAATCTGACTTGCTGAATGTTTCGAAATCAACCATGTCTTTGAATAATGGTTCCACTTCTACGTTGGAGAAATCGTATGTTTCTTTCACTTCAGCAATCGCTTTTTCCACTGTTTTTTCAGCCGGAGCAGACTGTGCAGCATTGTTAGCTTCATTCTTTGCAGCCCCCATGCTCTTCA
>ENA-OPSW01001621-OPSW01001621.1-human-gut-metagenome-genome-assembly--contig:-NODE-1621-length-12084-cov-2.749855_pt1 | contig 12084 bp, 9 predicted proteins | sample MGYA00241463_ERZ501918 | MGnify/ENA primary metagenome ERZ501918 (study PRJEB25962, sample SAMEA2042443) | human gut metagenome | biome: human gut; feature: human-associated habitat; material: faeces... | reverse complement strand
GCGTAGTATTTGGAAAAGGCAACAAGGAACGTATCGTTTATTTCAATGCCAGGACAAAATTACATCTACAACAATACCTTAATGAGCGTACAGATAATACACCGGCTCTATTTGTTTCACTGCATTCGCCTCATACACGTCTTACTATCAGCGGTGTGGAAGTGCGTGTCAGAAAGTTAGGGCAATCTCTTTCTATGCCAAAGGTACATCCTCACAAATTTCGCCGAACACTTGCGACAATGGCTATTGACAAAGGTATGCCTATCGAGCAAGTTCAACGCTTATTGGGCCATGTGCGTATTGACACGACTCTGCACTATGCCATTGTAAACCAAAACAATGTAAAGTTGGGTCATAAGAAATACTTAGGATAGGTAATCGTGTCGGATTCTATCTGAAAATGCGTAAATTTGCATCAAAATTGGATGTAAATGAGAAAATATAAATTAGGAGATATCGCTACTGTAGAAATTAGTGGAGTAGATAAGAAAATAAAAGATGGAGAAGAAGATATCCGTCTATGTAATTTTGTTGATGTCTATTATAACTGGGCTATCACTATGGCTCGGCATGATAGTTTTATGCTTGCCACTGCCCGTCCCAATGAAATTTCCAAGTTCCAATTGAAGAAAGGTCAAGTTGCATTAACCAAGGATAGTGAAACTCGTGATGACATTGGCATTTCTACTTATATAGCCGATGATTTTAATGATGTCATATTGGGTTATCATTGTGCATTGATAACGCCCAATAAAGATATTCTAGATGGACGTTATTTGAATGCCCTTATGCATACGGGCTATGCAAAGAAATATTTCGCTTGCAATGCCTCGGGAAGTGGACAACGCTATGCGTTATCAGCAGAAACACTTAATTCATTTCCTGTCCCAGTAATTCCATTGCAAAAACAAAAACAAATTGGCGAAATATTCTCTGCATTAGACAAAAAGATAGAACTCAATAAGCAGATAAATCAGAATTTAGAAGCGATGGCGAAGCAACTTTATGATTACTGGTTTGTGCAATTTGATTTTCCAAATGAAGAAGGCAAACCATATAAATCAAGTGGTGAGGTAATGGTATATAATGAACGGTTGGGAAGAGAAATCCCGCAAGGGTGGTCAACAATGCCGATATCTGGAATTTTAGATAAGTATCCTACAACAAAACGGTATGAAACGAAGGAATATCTTTCTTGTGGGAAATATCCAATTATAGACCAAGGTGATTCGTATATTGCTGGCTTTACAAATGAAATTGACCATCTTTTAACACGACATCCTGCGGTTTTGTTTGGCGACCACTCCACAAAGGTCAAATTCTTGGACTTTGATTTTGCACGAGGAGCTGATGGTACCCAAATTTTATATTCCTCAAACAAGGCTGTATCTCAATACTATTTGTATTTGGCAGTAAGTGCATTGCAGATTCCCAATCCAGGGTATTCTCGCCATTTCAAATATCTCAAAGAATTGCCAATTATTATTCCAGATCTGAAAATTGCAAACAAATTTAAAAATATTGTCAAGCCATTATTTGAAGAATGGACTAAGAATATATTCTGTAACATAGAACTCACTAAACAGCGTAACGAACTTTTGCCTCTCCTGATGAATGGCCAAGTATCGGTAAATTCTGATTTATCGCTCGGTTAAGCCCTATCTTACAGTCAAGACTACGAAGCAACTTGCTAATGCGTTTCTGTTCTGCTAATTCAGGAATCCACGCGGTGCAATCTTTAATTTTATCTGGTGATGTATGCCGGATTTTTGTTTGTTGGGCAGTTGCACTTAGTTGTTGTTTGACCAAAGTAGAGGATATAAGATAAAATGCAAAATCTTTGTCTAACAAGTCCTCTTTGCAAATAATTTTTGCCACATCTTGGCTTTGGATATATTTACCATTTTCGGGAATAATAGCAGTTGAGCCAAGCAGACCTATAGCCTGTTCTGTCAAAGGAGTGATAATATCTCCTTTTTCCATTAAGAACTCAGACCGAAAGTCACCTGTATAATAGAGATTATCTTTGGACTTATTCTCTTTGAAGCAATTATTCTGATAGTCAAAGTTACCACAAGTCAGACGGATGTATTCACCCTCGGTGGCATAAAACTCGCCACTGAGACTTGCCCCTCTTGTGACATCGAGAATTTCTCCAAGCTTATATTTTTTCAATTCCATTTACCGTGTTGCTTTTTTAACATAATCTTGAATTAAAGATAGATTTACCTCAATCTCCCTGCGCTTGGCCAATAACTGATTGAGATGTGCTTTCTGTTTTGCTTTTTCTTGTGCTGCTATGATATGGTCAATTCTTGCTCCTCCTACAAAAGGGTATACTATATCAACCTCCATTTGAGCATCTTCAATCTCTTTATCTAATTCTACAAGTTGCTGTTGATATTTTCGTTGTGCTTCTACTATATCCAGATTATTAGCAGCTACGAATACATCAAGCAAGTGACGAATTGCAGCAATCTGCTTTTGTGCATCCTTTGATGAACTGCGAGCTACATGTAGTGCGACAATTATAGCAATTACACTAATTATTGGGCTTAATAAGGTTGCCCATTGAACCAGGTTGTCAATCATAATTCAGTTTGTTTTCCATTTAGATTTTCACCTAATCTTGCCTCAATCTCTTCTATAGTAGGCATAGTTCCCTCCACTTTTTCCGGATAAAGTTTTGATAGCTCATATTCAGATATTCCCAATGGGAGATTGCTACCTTCCAATGCGTATTGGGCAAGCATTGAATCCTTTTGGCGGCAAATAAGCAAACCGATTGTAGGATTGTCTCTTCCCTCTTTTCTAAGAATATGATTACAAGCGACCACATAGCCGCTTAACTGTCCAAGGTCTTGAAAATCAAATTCGCCGATTTTCACTTCAATCACTACATAGCATGATAGATTCAAGTTGTAGAAAAGCAAATCGATGAATTTCTCCTTTTGTCCGATCTGAAGTCTATACTCTTTGCCTATGTATGCGAATCCAGTACCGAGTTCCAGCAGGAATTGCGAGATATTGGCAAGCAGCGCATCTTTGAGAATATGCTCATTATAAGGTTGGGTTATTCCTGTAAAGGCAAAGTTATAAGGGTCTTTTGTCAGTTCTTGTGCAAGATCGCTTGTCGCTTCCGGCAATGTGCGGGTGAAATTTGTCAAAGCCTTTCCTTCCCGTTCATACAGGGCGCTATCCATAAAGTTGAGCAATGTGTCTCGACTCCAACCCTCTTCCATAGTCTTTCTCACATAGAAGAGAGCCTTTGCCGGTTCTTTACTGTACCTGTCCATCAAGTAACGGTGATGCCCCCAAGGTATGGAGAAAAGCATCTCTTCCAATTGTCCCACAGTTTGTGGGACAGACTTCGAAGATTCTGCCACAGGTTGTGGCACTTTTCCATCTTGTAATTGTTCCACAGCTTGTGGGACAACTTTTAAATACTGAGAATAAAGCAGATAGAATTTCTTTGCGTAATATATATTGGTTCGAGAAAGGCCTGTGGCGTTGGGATTTCTGCGCTGTAAATCCACAGAAAGATTCTTGATGACTTTCTCACCCCATCGTTCTTCCACACGCATCTCTTCTATGTCACGACCAAGTTCCCAGTAATATTTAAGCAACTCACGGTTAACCCTGACCGCTGCTCTAATTTGACTTTGACGATAGCGTACACTAAGGTCTTCCACCCACCGGATATAGTCTTTATCTATGATGGTCAATTCTTTACTCATTATTTCCAACATTTACATTAAAGTGCAAAGCATCCAACTGCTTCATTATCTCCTCCTCCAGACGATGGCTCTCAGCAAATTGCCGTGACAGTTCAGCCTTATAATTTGCCATGCGGTTATTGAACTCTTCTTCAGTAATGTCCACATAATCAATCTTGATGTCGAAATACTGTCCGGCAGACAACGAATAACCTTTTTCCTTTATTTCATCATAGCTTACCGCAACCGAAAAATCCTCTATGGCTTCTTTATTTTTGAATGTATTGACAATTAAGTCAATGTCATCCTTCAGCAATCTACGTTTTTTATTTTTCCCTTCCTTATATTCCTCTCCTAACTTGCTCGCATCAATCAATATGACTTTCTCAGCAGAAGCAGCTTTGTCAAAGAACAGAACGGAAACATTCGTACCTGTATTTGCGAACACATTGCTTGGCATAGAAATACAGCCATACACCCAGCGGTTATCTACAATTTTCGTCAGGACTTTTCTTTCAACACTACTTTTGGCTGTAATGAATCCCGTAGGAATGACAATAGCCCCCTTGCCATTTGTTTTCAGCGAATTGATGAGATGCTGGATAAAACACAAGTAGATAGACATTGAATCTTTCTTCTTTGCCGGCACAGATGGGACTCCCGCCCAAAAACGCACCGTATCAGAAGCCAATGTATCTCTAAAATCTGAGAAATCCAGATTGAATGGCGGATTGGACACAACGAAATCGAATTTTCGGAGAGATCCGTTTTCTTCCTTGTGGTATGGTTCCGTAAGAGTATTCCCTTGTACAACATTAGGAAGACTTCCTGACAGATTGTTCAGAATGAGATTCAGCCGGAGCATCTCACTGGATTTTTCCGATATATCCTGACTGAATATCGTACAACGGTCTTCCCCTATCTGATGAGCCAAAGCCATAAGCAAAGTACCTGTACCTGCCGACGGGTCATAACAAGTCACGCCACGCAGGTTGGCATCATCTCCGACCAGCAAGCGGGCCATTACCTGGGCGATGGCTCTCGGAGTGTAATACTCAGCATATTTCCCTCCCCCTGCATTGTTGTAATCCTTTATAAGATATTCAAATATCCGTGAGAAGAAGTCATACTTTTCCGCAAAAACACTTTCAAAATTGAATGAAGCAACGGCACTCATCAATGACCGTGCAAAGTCATCCCTTTTCTGCGGATCTGTTACATACTGTGTGAGCGCACTGAATATATTGACTCTGCTTTTCCCTGAAGTTACAACAGAAAAAGTATCCGCATTCAGATTGGCAATGTCAATCAGTGTCGCATCCAGCCGTGTGGAAAAATCACCTGATCCGGAAGTATTATACAAATGTGCCAGTGTATGCTCAGGTTTAAGCAAAGGAACTGATGCGGGAAGATAGCTGAACAAGTCTTCGACTTCCTCTTCAGTGAATTTATCATATTCCGCATCCCACTTGTCTGCCTTGCTCAATCTTTCTCCGTATATCTTATCCCGCTTTGCTTCATATCCGAATTTATCATTGAAATACTTATACAGAAACATTTCCGTAATAATCTTGTACTCACCACCACTATTGGCAAGACCAAAATAGGAAGTGGTCGATTTCAATGAATCAATAAGGGCTATAGTAGCTTCTGATATATTCTGCGTATTTGCATCCATATTATCTCAAGTAAAGTTGATTGTATTGGTTTATATATTCATTTGCAATGAGATTGTTGATAAACTTCCTGTCGGGAAGACTCGCTTTTATCCCCAAGTCGACGAGTTGATGGCCTATCATAGCCAACGTATCCCGTTTGAAACTGTTTTCATTCGCTATGATGTTTATATCAAGGTAGATACGGTTATCAATCTCACGCTTCATTTTTGACAGACTTTCTGCTATTTCGTATTCAGTTTTGGAAATAAGAGGCTTTTCTCGTTTTTCATTTTCTTCTTCTATACGCTTGTGGATACGGACAAAGCGCTCGTCTCCCTGATATTTCTTTTTGAGTATATTATTGCGACGGTTTATCTCACGGATTTTCTTCATTACCGAATCCATATAATCAATGCTTTCTTTAGCTTCTTGCGTATTTTGAGGAACGAAGCCTTTCTTTCTGAAGTATTCCCGGAACTCTTCAGCCAAAATCACATACTTGTCTTCCGTCTTGTCAAAGTTGGCTTCAAATTCAGCCTGTACTTTTTCACAACGCTCCCGAATATCATTGACAATAATACGTAATTCTTCTGAAATGCCTTTTTTGAACTCAAATTCCAGTTCAGAAAGAGCGACATTGATAATTCCAGATACATCTGCCTTATGTTCGGTACTTTCCAGAAAATTCATTCGTTCTATACGGTGAGAAACTTCAGTGATCAGAGTAGGAATAGTACCTTTAGGCAAACTGTTGATTCGTTCTTTCAACTCTTCATCGCCAAAAGCCCTTACTTGGTTAATGATTGCCTTGGCATTTTCGAGAGTAGATCGGAGCGTATATAGATTGTCTTTGTTTTCAATCTCATCTATTTCCTTTCTGAACTCTTCAGGATTGTCGCATGTGTAATTGAATAAAACGCTGCGAATTTCTTTTATCTGCTCTACAATCTGCTCTTTATCTACAATGAGAGCTTCTCCTACTGTTTCTTTTTCGCCTGTTTCTTTAATATCGGCAGTACGATTCAGTTCACGCAGATAGCGGTCATTAGTCGCATCAAAATTTTCCTTGATGTTTACAAAATCCACTACATAACCATATTTGAATTTATGGTATGGTCTGTTTACTCTAGTCAGTGCCTGCAGCAAATCGTGTCCGTCCAGACTTCGACCCAGATAGAGTTTCTTCAAACGGGGAGCATCGAACCCAGTCAGAAGCATCTGGTTGACAATCAGGACATCGACTGATAGTTTTTTCTTGTACTCATCAATGTACGCCTTACGCTCTTCCTTGTCTCCTTCATCATGCAAAATCAAAGAAGCTCTCAAGGGTTTTGCATGATATCCATAGGCAATCATAGGTTCAGCCGCCAACATCAGACTTTCATCATGTTTCCCTTCGATATACAAAGCTTTGTTGAAACGCTCTTGCCACAAACGATACATTTCACGGGCTTGAGGATTTGTCTTGCATACAATCATTGCACCTACAGTATCATCAGCCTGTTCGATACGGAACCTACGGAAATCGGCAATAATATAGTCTATCAATGCATTGAGGTAAGATTCATGTTCAATGATCTTGTTGCGGTCAATATCACTTCTTCTGACTTTTATGCCGCCTGCCAGCTTGTCAAGAATATTCTCTATTTTCTCTTTATAGATTGTTTCGACAGGCTCCCGCATGAGTTTCAGTGTATAACCGTCTGCTATTGACTTGTCGTAATAATAGGTATCAATGTAATCACCGAATACACGCCAAGACTCCCTTTCCTCTTTTAACAAAGGCGTACCTGTCAAAGCAATTTTTATAGCATCCTTATCGGCTGCCAATAGGTTTGCCAAGAAACTTCCATGTGGATTGTACCCTCTATGCGCTTCATCAATAAAGAAAATACGTTGCAACTGGATGCTGTAATTGGAATCAATCTGTATTTTGGCAGAATCCTGTTTGAATTTCTGGATATTTACCACCATTATCTCAGCTTTACCCTCCGCATTTTCTGTTAAATTCGTACTCCGTATATCTGACATCAATTCATCCCTGCTGTTTGCAGTTCTGACAGACAGTCCTCTTGCCACAAATTCATCCTTGGCCTGCTCCATCAAGTCAAGGCGGTCAACAATGAAATAAAATTTTACAGCTGTATTCTTTGCCGCATAAAAATCGGTCAGACTACGTACGGAATAATATGCCAAGGCTGTTTTTCCACTGCCTTGTGTATGCCAGATGATACCACTCTTGATACCATTATCCAATTTCTTTCGAATGGCCAGTGAGGCAAAAAGCTGCTGATAACGCATTACATGCTTTTCCAACTGTGTAGTCTTACTACCGTCTTCCAGTTCAATCTTTCTGTCCACATAGGCAAAACCATATCTCAATAAAAACAAAAAACGCTCTTTACTGAGCATCGATGTCAGAATCCTGTTGGTTGGAGTATTCGTATCTTTGTTCGTATTATAATCAGGCAGATTCTTGATCACGACACAATTCCGGTGTTGCAATATCTGTTTCTCCACACTGTCAGATACGGTCTTATATGGATATTTAGTCACAAAATCTTTATCAGCCTCACGGAAGACATTGAAGAAAGCCTTATCCCTCGAAGAGCAGCAATAGAACGCACCTTGAATAGGAACCCTGTTTTCATTATCATATTCTTGATTGTTGGAAAATATCATCAGCTGGGTGACATTCAAGAATCTTCTGAATTTTTCGTTGCGCATCCGCACATTGATACGCTCCCTTTCTGCCAGAATGCCGTCATGGTTATTCGGCTTCTTGACCTCAATAAAAGCTAATGGCAGTCCGTTTACAAAACATGTTATGTCCGGTCTGAAACTGTCTCCGTTATCCTGATTCTCACAAGTGAATTCGGTAGTTACATGCCATTCGTTACGGTCAGCATCTTGGAAATCTATCAGCTTGATATTGCTATTGGAAGACAGCTTATTATAAAACTCCCTTCCAAGGTCATTATTGTCAAGTATCAATGTAATTTCATTCAGCAATTGTCTTGCCTGCAATTCGGACAGTGCCGGATTCAAACGTTGAACGCTGCGCAAAAACACATCCGTCAGAATATTTGTTTTACTGTCATATTCTGTTATATTGTCCAAATAAGTATATCCAAGTCTACACAAATGCATGGCGGCAGGAACCTGCACACGTGTATTTTCATTGAATTTATATTCCATGAGCTTCACCTTTCTTCTTTGTCGGTTATCAGGTCTTTTAAATCCACCTGTAGGATAAAAGCTATTTGCTGAAGAGTCTCCAAATTAGGTTGGATCCTATTGCAAGCATATGCATTAACCATACTGAAACTCTTGCCAAGTTGTTTAGCCAACCATGTTTGTGAAATGCCTTTTTCTGCCAATACTGCCTTTATCCTATTCAGTTTCATATTATGTCTTGATTGAATAGTGCAAATATAGGGAATTATATTCGATAAATCGATTGATTTTTACTACATTTGCACCAAATAAAAGGAAATGCATCAATATTCTAAAACTATATTTGGGGTGACTCGATATATAAACAAGACTAATATTAAGAATTATGTCATATTTTTTTAGACTTAAGAACAATGAGAGTATTGAGTTATCTGCTTTGGAAGTAGAAAATGGCACTTATGCCTTAATAGATTCTACTAACAAATGTTATCTAAACTTCTGCATCGATCCTGAAAATCTTTCTTGGGAAGTCAAGAAAGAGAATGGAGAGATTCTGCAAGATGATAATTTCGATGAAAACATAACACAAATTATCAGACATGTGATTTCTTCGAAACAGTCTGGTATTGAAGAATCATTAGATGACGAGCATGATAGAGATCCATTTAATCCAGATGAAATCTCAATTGATACGAAGCTAATAACTATGGAAACATTAATGCGAAGGCTTCAGCAAGGGACAATAACGCTAAATCCAGACTTTCAAAGAAATGAAGTATGGAATAGTGAAAGAAAGTCACAGTTAATAGAGTCGTTATTGCTAAAAATACCAATTCCGATGTTTTATGTTTCTAGCGATGAGAAATCTAATTGGACTGTTGTTGATGGTTTACAACGCATAAGTACATTGAGAGATTTTGTTTTAGGAAAATCATATTTAGAGGATACTCAGAAAAATATAGATAAAAAAGGCTATGGGTTCAAATTGCAAGGGCTTGAATTTTGGGGAAAAGATTTGGATGGTAAGACATTGAATGATTTACCGATTAATTTACAAAATAGAATATTGGAAACTACTTTTACGTTTACTATTATAAATCCTGGCACTCCAGAAGAAGTAAAAAGGAATGTTTTTAAAAGATTGAATACAGGAGGTATGCCGTTAAGTAGCCAAGAGATTAGAAATGCATTATATACAGGTAAATCTACAATACTATTAAATAACTTGTCCAGATCAGAAGAGTTTAAACGTGCAACAGGAAACTCAATCCATACAGAAAGAATGGAGGATAAAGAATTGATCCTTAGATTTGTTTCTTTTTTAATCCGCAATTATAGGTCTTATAACAAGACTGTTACGATTGATACTTGGTTGTCAGATACAATGATACTATTAAATTCTATGCCAAATCTAAATTCTCGAGAATTGAGTAAGCGAGTTACTTCTGGTAGAATAGATTTGGAAACAGTACGAGTTATGAATGAAGATGAAATAGTTAGTATATTTAATATGGCAATGGATAGGTGTTATAAAATATTTGGTGGTCATGCTTTTAGGAAAAGCTATGATGGCTTGAGACGTTCACCTATCAATAAATCATTATTTGAAACATGGAGTAATCTTTTTGCTAATATCTCAGAAAATGAGTTTTGTAGATTACGTTCTCATAAGGAACAATTTTTAAATGAATATAAGCCATTCTTGGATAATACAGATTTCATAATATCTATATCTCGTGACAGTATGAAACATGCTGCTGTAAAATCACGTTTTGATTCGTTGAATAATCTTTTAGAAAAATATATATCATGATAAACCAACTTATCATTAAAGGCTTTAAGTCATTTGTAGATAAAAGTATTAATTTTAATCAGTTAAACGTTTTAACTGGCTTAAATAGCAGTGGTAAAAGTACAGTTATTCAAGCTTTACAGATACTGAATAAATATTCTAGACATTTTGAAAATCCGCTAATAGAAGGACATGGTGATTACAAAGAACTCCAAAATCCATTTTCTTCTTTACCATTTAGTATTAATGCAAAATATGGTGAGCATGGTATAATTTGTTATTCTCCACAAAAAGAGAATAACATTCATACAGAAGAATTTCCTGACTTGATTGTTATTTCAGCAGATAGGTATGGCCCTTTGGTTTCAATTCCTCTTTTATCAGATTGTGAATTGGGTTCCAAAGGTGAAAATGTTATAAAATGCATACAAGTACATGAAAATGACATTCTTGATAAATTAATAACTCACCCTAATTCAGAAGGAGATACTTTCCTCTATAATTTAAGAGCATGGTTGGGGACTATAACTCCTGGAGTACAGTTCAAATATGATATTATTGATAAGGCGGATACTTCCTTTTCTTTATTTAATGGTTATAGAGCAAAAAATGTCGGATTTGGACTAAGCTACACATTGCCTATAATTGTTGCTCTATTTTTGGGAACTATAAAGAAAAATACATTGGTAATATTAGAAAACCCTGAAGCTCATTTGCACCCGCGTGGACAAACTGAAATGGGAAAACTAATAGCTTCAGTTGCACATTCAGGATGCCAAGTTATTGTTGAAACCCACAGCGACCATCTTTTCGATGGCATTCGAATTTATGCCAAAAATAATGAAGGATTTGCGGATAAAACTTTGACTCATTGGTTTTGGCAAGATAAAGAAGGTATTTCTAATGTCACAAGTATTAAGATGGATAATTACGGCCGTATTAAAGAATGGCCAGAGGGTATGTTCGACCAATTTGAAATAAATGCATCTGATCTATTATAAAAAAGATGATAACATTCTACTTTAATTCAAATTTACCTGAATATTATACAGGCGATCTTTGCGAGGTTTTTGACAATCTAATGCTTAAATTTATACTCTTGCTAAATGACAAAAAACTGCCCATAAATGGATATATTGCGACAAATAATCAGCCTTCCACTATTTTAATTTGCGGTAAAACCTTAAAATCTCTTATAGATAATTTTAAGATTGCAGAAAAGGATGAATATAAAGAGCATCGTAAAAAATTATATTCATTTTTTACAAGATATCCAATAGACTTAGATGTTCGCGTTGAAGAGGTATTTTCTGAAGAGGAATTAACTAGTTCTATAAAATTCCATGGAAGAGATGCGACAGATTTGTTTATTGCCAATAAGTTGAAGTATTATTTTATGTCATTGCCATTAGATGAAACGCTTAAAGTCGACAGTCTTGGAATTTTAGTGAATGAAACTGCATTGAAAAATGTAAATTGGCATGGCATGAATACGAAGAATCTAATACAGCATATTATCGAGGACGAAACGATTGATAATGCTAACCTATCTATATTGAAATATTCGTTTGGTGACAATGAGTGCTTCATATGTGATTCTTTTATGGATGAATTTAAACTGATTTCTCCAGATTTACAGGAGTTTGTAATTAGTTTGTTTACCAAAGCATTACAAAGTGGATTGTTATTCCCGGCAAGAGGTGATGATAATATAGTTAAAAAGTGTGATGCTGATAATGTA
>ENA-OPSW01001613-OPSW01001613.1-human-gut-metagenome-genome-assembly--contig:-NODE-1613-length-12129-cov-3.370714_pt1 | contig 12129 bp, 10 predicted proteins | sample MGYA00241463_ERZ501918 | MGnify/ENA primary metagenome ERZ501918 (study PRJEB25962, sample SAMEA2042443) | human gut metagenome | biome: human gut; feature: human-associated habitat; material: faeces... | reverse complement strand
CCTTACCAGACAGGCATTCCACCTGCTAGACTACTCGCCCTTATCTGGGCGCACACTTCCGATTGTTCTATTTCTTCCTTTTCTGATTTGAAATACTGTTTTACTTCTTTCACCAGCAACACAATTAACCATTTAATTTCTGGAACATTTTTCTGCATCAATTGCAAGTTTATGTCCAAATATAATCGTTCCTTATGCGTCTGATCTGGAGTATGCATTTTTCATCTGATTGCTCAGCTCATACAATACTTTATTCAATGTATCCTGCGTTTCTTTTTTTACCATGTCAGCGATTTTTTCATTTGCCTCCTGACGAAGCTGCATGCGTTTTTCTGCGTTGCTTTCCTTCTCAAGAAGTTCATCATATTGGTTGATATATTCATGTCCTTTTGACATAACTCTTTCCTGATAACGTTCAATATGGAAAATGGATTTACTATAAGAAGCATCTGCCATGGCTGCGATCATCCTGCTTGCCCAGTAAAAATTATCAGTCGAAGCATCTCCGGTCGTATTGGAAAAATACTCCGGTACTTTCTCTACATCTGTGTAAAACGGTGCAGTTGTATTAAATACGTTCGAAGCAAATGCGACCCATTCGATTGCCCGGCTGTCTTCTCCTGCATCCGGTCTCATCTGGATGATTCCCAGGAAATCTGTCCGGTTTACACCAATTGCACGATATGCACCTTTCATGGATTTATCTCCATAAGATGCATACGGATCATACGGTGTTCCCTGAAAATGAGAAGAAAGAACGTATTTCACATCTTCGATCGTCACCTTTTTCTCCGGAACCATGCACCATGGAATATCATCAGAAAGTGGTGTAAAATCTGCATCCGGTCCATCCCAGTTCATTGTACTCGGATTCAGGCAGCGTGCCATATACCATGCTCTCGGTGTATTGTATACATGATCAGAGTCATCATGACTGCCAAAAATATCTCTTGGATTGAATGTTCCATCCTGTGAAAGGTTCAAATGATATTTTTCAACAAACTCCTTCAGATCGGCGGAACACATATATTCTTTCTGGTTTGAAAGTGCATCCTCAAGATCGAACTGATCCATTCCAAACTGATTTGGCATCATGACATAAACATCATCCGGTACTTTGCGTGCGATCCAGTGATGTCCGCCAATTGTCTCAAGCCACCAGATCTCATCTGCATCCTGGAATGCAATTCCATTCATTTCATAAGTACCATACTGTTCTAACAGGCTGCCAAGACGTTTGACACCTTCCCTTGCACTGTGTATGTATGGAAGTACAATGTATACAATATCCTCTTCCCCGATTCCTCCAGGAATTTCTTCTTTTCCGTCTTTTGCAGGCTGATATCTTACAAGCGGATCAGCTCCGAGAACTCTTGGATTGGATGTGATCGTTTCGGTTGCTGTCATTCCGACATGTGCTTCATTCACTCCGCAGGCTGCCCAGATACCTTCGCCCTCTTCTGCATTTGGCATTGCAGTATAGCGCATCGGATTTTCCGGAAGCTCGATTTCGACATGCGAAATGACCGATTTATAGATTTTCGGCTGTTCCTCCGGGTGGATCACTGCAAATTTTTTTGAAGTATAATGTCCGGATCCTGAATCATCATTTCTTGCGATTATGGTTGATCCGTCATAACTTGCTTTTTTTCCTACTAAAATTGTTGTACATGGCATAGCTGTCACACTCCTTATTTTCTTTCAATTTTTTATCATCAAACATGCATCCGCATAACTGCCATCTGCATATTATATCTTCTTTTATCTCTCGTAAAATCCGTTATCATGTTCCAGTGGGATGCTTTTTGCATCCATATTTTCAATCCAGACGTAGGTACGATTTTGCAAAAAAATAATCAGCTGGTCGATCAGCGGTTCCTCGCCTTCTACTTCCATTTCCACGCTGCCATCATACAGATTTTTCACCCAGCCGGTCAGTCCGAGCTGATTTGCTTTCTGCACTGCATAATAACGGAACCCCACTCCCTGAACTCTGCCATAAAAAATGATATGTTTTCTTATTTTTGTTTTCTTTTCCCAAAACATACTGATCCGCTCCTGCTGTCTTTCCTTATATCTACATGAATTCATCCTGAACTTTAAAACTTCAGTCTCATCTGATTCCACACGACATTTCCGTGCATGGATTCTGAAACGCCCTCGTTTTCAAAACCAAATTTTGCATAGTAATGCACCAGCCGGTCTTTGCACGTAAGGACAAGACCTTTTCTTCCCTGGTCTTTTGCATCTGCGATCGCTCTTTTTAAAAGTTCTCCGGCATAGCCGTGGTTCCGGTATGCCGGGAGCGTATTGACACCAAATATCATCTGCCATGCTCCATCCTCCTGATGCATGGATGCATTCTCATACATTTCATCTGTCAGATCTGCCTGATCTGTCACCATACCATCAACAAATGCGATTAATGTGTCATCCTCAAACATCAGCCAGAAATGATCTGCATAATGTGAAAGTCTCTGCTCAAATTCCTCTTTTGTTGCCGCCTCTGCTGCCGGAAAACACTCTTTTTCTACTGCCGCAATCTGGTCGATGTCTTGTAATGTTGCAGTTCTTATATTCATTTTCATCATCTCCTGTTTTTTTCCGGATTTATATCTAATGGTGTTTGTTCTGCAAATGTTATCTTTTTTCTAACGTTCCTTTTCATTGTTTCTGGCACGGTAATCCGGAATTTTATAATATACGGCTGCCTCTTCAAAATATTTTTCATCAATGTGCGGCCACTTTGTCTGAGCATTGTCCTCTAACGCAAGTTTTTCTGCCAACTCAACCATTTTGGCTGAACAGTCGATTCCGGTAAGGATTGTCAGAATGTTGCTGTTCACAAACCACGGTGCTATGGAAAGCAGGCCGCCGGTGATCATATCCTGTGCAACTTTCTGATTGTCATAAGGTACTTTCAGAAATTGGGGTTTCCAGATTGTTGTTCCATTTTCCACACCGGACTCTAACAACATGCACTGTGCATATCCGGCATCATCAATGGATATTCCAACACTGCCCGAATTAAAGTAATGTTTGTTTTTGTATGTCATCTCTCCCGGATAATGCGTATGAGCGCAGATCATGTAATCGGTGTCAATCTTTTCTAACCATTGTTTTACCGGATCTTCATTCAACTGCAAAAGTTCCCTGCTGCTCGCCGGTGATCCATGACAACAGGTAATGGACGGATAACCTGCTTTCTCATAAATAAATGTAATTGGAAGAGTCCGAAAAAAATCAAAATCTTTATCCACAAGCTGCCCGTAAGTGTAGAGTAGGTTTCCACTTGCGGAGTTACTTATCCACATCTGCTCTGTTGAATTCTTTTCTCTTGCCTCTTTCTGTGCGAGCATATACTCCTCACGGTTGCCTCTTAACAGATAACAGGTATGGTTTTCCATAAATTCATACAGATAATCCATGGTTTCTCTTGTGTAAGGTGTATCGGAAATATAATCTCCAAGAAAGAAGTACTCGTCACATTTGTGTTTTTCCATATACTCTGTGCATGCCTTAAAAGCGTAAATGTTGCTGTGTATGTCTGAAATAATTCCGATTTTCATAATAATACTCCTGTATTCCCGTTGTGAGATTATCTCTCTTCTGTCCGAAACGGAATCTCTGTCTTATCTGCCATGATCTCGTAATATCTATAGTCACTATAGATGACGCTGCTGCTTGAGTTTTTATTTCTTCCTGCAAAAATAAGATAACCGTAGTAATAACTCTCATACATTGTTTCCCAGGAATCATATTCATTCTGCAGATAGACTGCAAGCGGTGCGGCATGAATCAGATATTCGTCATACGAAATATAACCACATATATAGCCAAATGCAAATAACCGGATGCATCTGCAATAGTCCCATGCATCCACTCCTGCATCCCCAATGTTATTGTATGCGTAATAAGTTCCCAGATATTTGCACATTTCATCTGGGGCATACAATTTGTATGTATAATAGATACTGTCCTCCGGTAATGTCAGCGCCTCTTCCCCTAATTTTTCCAAAGTCTGTGCATAAGTATATTTATCGCCTTTTTGTAACAGGGAATCGGTTGTTTTCATAAGGCTTTTTCTGTCATGAATTCCCCAATAATCGGAGATATTTTCCCGGATAGCTTCCACCGCTGTATTTGTCTGTTCATCTGTGACAGCATCACGCGCTGTCCACTCTGTTTTTAAGTTTCTTCCGTCATGTGTGTAAATAAAAATCTGCGCTTTTCCAAACTTATATCCACGAAAACCAATCCATACAATGAAAGCGATACAACCCACGGTCAGGATAGGATGCCGTTTGATCCATTCACCCGGGGTAAGTCTTCGTCTATCCATGAACATTTTAAACTCTAACGGCTCCTGATCCAGTAAGTATGGAACAAACGGACTGTACCATAAGATTTTCTTTTCGCCAACACCCAATCCCCATGCAGTGTCCGAAGCGTTTACTTTGTCCGATGGCCGCTGATGTTTCACTCCATATTTATCCTGAAATTCATAAATCAGGTGACGATCCGAATCGGAAGATCTGAATGCAAAATCTTTTTCATTGACAGCAGTCCCTTCCACACGATAGAACGTCGGCTTTGTGATTTCAAATTCTTTTCTGCGGCAAAGATATTTACTCAGTAACATTCCAATAACTCCACCGAAAAAGAAAATGACCGCCAATTTGCCACTTGTTCCACCAGGAGTGTTAAAAGCCAGCATAAACATTCCTCTTAAAAAAATAATCAGGCTCACAATCTGTGCTATCTGGAATATTTTTCTGTTTTTTTCAATCTGCTTTTTTATATTCTGGTCAAACTGACTGTCCTGCTCCTGCTTTTTGTCCGATACAGAGGAGGTCTGTGGCACGTAGTATAACGATTTATAGCTATTGATTGTCTTGGAAACTTCTCCCGTTGCAAGATAATCGGTAAAAATTCTGTCACTACCTTTTACGACAACCTGTTTTCCGTTTCTGACGGAAAATGTAAATGTACAAGTTCCTGCTTTTTGCAACGTTTTTAAAATGATCTGCTCTTTATCCTGAGTACTTTTATATTTACAGATCAGATTTGATTTTTCATCGAATAATCGGATCTTTTTTCTTCGTCCAATGGTGCATACTTTTACATCCTGAACCGGGATATTTTTTGTTCTTCCTACAAATGGCGTTACATAGAAAGTATTGATATCTAATACGGTTTTCTCCCTGTTTACTTTAAAAATAAACGGTATTGAAACTATCATCGGAATGATACAGGACACTCCGATATATCCCACAATTCTATCTGCTGTTGATCCATATTCCAGAAAGTTCACACTGATTGCCGCCAAACCAAACATACACAAAAAACTGATTGCTGGCATGAGTGTGACAATCACTCTCTTTGCCACAGAATTACGTACTACCACTGTTCCCATAACCTCTACTCCCCCTGATTTCACTATTCCTTTATAAAAAATGTGTATTTTCCTTTTCCATGTCCGGTTACTTTTTGGATGATATTTCTCTCGAGTAGTTCTTTTAAGAACAATGATGCTCTTGTATTTTTTAACCCGGTTACCTCTTCAACCCTGCTTCTTCCAAATATTTCATTTTTATCAAAGGAATCACACAGTTGTTCCATATGCTGTATTGTTTTCTTTGAAATACCGGAAATTTTCTCTCCAAACATTCCAATATTCACTTTTTCCAGTTGAATGTTCACTTTTCTATTTTCAATGTTCGCTTCTGATGTTTTATATTCTATTTTTGGCTCTCTCACAAGCATTTCCTTATAATCAACATGCATAAGACGATTCTGTAATAAATTTTTTTCATCCAACAACAGATTTCGCAAAAACAGTTCCAGATACTCTGTTGTTTCATGAATCTCATGTTTCAGATCATTATAATTTGCCCGAACCAATGCATTTCTGAAATACCATGCATTTTCCGCAAATATATCATTCGTTGCATCAAATCCAAGTGTTCGAAGATACTTGATAAAAAATACGGCTGTCGTTCTTGTATTTCCTTCTCCAAATATATGGATCTGCCATAAATTTGCAACAAATACTGCCAGATGGTGAATGATTTCATCCATGGATAATCCTTTGTAACTATAATGTTTCTCCTTCATAAAATCATATTCTAACGTTTTCCTTAGTTCAGAAGCACTTCCGTAAATAACAGTTGCTCCATTCAGCACCCATTCTTTTTTTGTAATATTATAATCACGGATTTTTCCTGCGTGGTCATATATTCCGGTAAATAATTTTCTGTGAATTGAGATATACTCATTTGGTGTAAAAGAAAATGCATGTTCCGAAAGTATTTTCGCAATGCGTATGGAAACTTTATCAGCCTCCTCTGTCCTGTCATGATCTTTCTGTGGTTTTTCTTCATAGTAAGAATCTAATAAATTTTTTACTTCATCCAGCGTAATTTTACCTTCAATATTCTGAATTGCTGCATCAACGAGATATTCGGACGGCTTCAATCCATCGACTGCCTGCAATCCAATCGCAGTCTGCCATGCATAACCTTTATACTTTTTATCTGGCTCCTGCTGTTTTAGATATTCTTTAAATGGATCTGTCTGCATGAACACACCTCCAAAAATGATAAAAAATTACGCTTCAAATGTTATTTCTCGTACATAACCTCTACTGCACCGCAGAATTCCTTTGCTTTTTCCATCCACATATCCAGTGACTTGAAATGCTATATTTTCTTCCAATTTTTTTATTCTTTTGTTCTCATTTTACTCCAACGTGCAATATTTTTTGATTGCTGTCTCATACAGATTGTTTCCCTCACTGTCAATGACAACGATCACCGGGAAATCTTTCACTTGAAGCTTACGGATTGCCTCAGCTCCAAGATCTTCATAACATACGATCTCAGATTTTGTGATACATTTGGATAAAAGCGCCCCTGCTCCGCCGACTGCTGCAAAGTAAACTGCATGGTTTCTGACAATCGCGTCAATGACTTCTTTCGAACGCTTTCCTTTTCCGATCATCGCCTTTTCTCCGAGATCTAAAAGAGTTGGCGCATATTTATCCATTCTGGTTGCAGTTGTCGGTCCTGCAGAACCTATTGGACGTCCCTCTCTTGCCGGGGATGGTCCCATGTAATAGATTGTGGAATCTTTGATGTCGATCGGGAGTTCTTCGCCACGCTCCAATGCCTCGATCATTCTTTTGTGTGCAGCATCTCTTGCCACATAAATGGTTCCTGTTATGTAAACGTAATCACCGGACCTTAAATTTTTTGTCACTTCCCCGGTGATCGGTGTTGTAATATGCTTGTCCATATTCTGCGCTCCCATTTCTAAATTTATATTTTCTTCATTTATGACTGTAAAATTCAAAAAACTATATTTGTAGTGATATGTTTTTTCTTACACTTCCCTCACCACATGCCGGTTCACATGACAGCAGATATTGACTGCCACCGGAAGTCCTGCAATATGTGTCGCGTAAGTATTCACATTCACTGCGAGAGCAGTGGTTGTTCCGCCAAGTCCACCCGGTCCGATTCCAAGCCGATTGATTTTTTCTAACATTTCTTCCTCTAACTCTTTCACGTATGGGATAGCAGAATGTTCGCCCACCGGTCTGGTCAACGCCTTTTTTGCTAAAATCGCACATTTTTCAAAAGTACCGCCAATACCAACTCCGACAACCATTGGCGGACAGGCATTCGGTCCTGCATCCTTCACTGCTGTAAGAATTGCATTTTTTACACCCTCAATTCCATCAGCTGGTTTTAGCATGAACACACGGCTCATATTTTCACTTCCGAATCCTTTTGGAGCCATTGTAATTATCACTTTATCTCCCGGAACAATGCTGTAATGAATCACCGCTGTGGTATTATCTTTCGTATTTTCGCGGATGATAGGATCACCAACGACTGATTTTCTTAAATAGCCTTCCGTATATCCCTGACGGACACCTTCGTTTACCGCATCTTCGACTGCCATTCCCTCAAAATGAACATCCTGTCCGACTTCCAGAAAAATAACTGCCATTCCGGTATCCTGACAGATTGGGATCATCTCTTCATCTGCAATTTTCAAGTTTTCCTGAAGCTGATTTAATATTTTTTTACCAAGTTCTGATTTTTCAGAAACGGTGGCATCTTTCAGGGCTTTATCCATATCTTTGGAAAGATAATGGTTTGCCTCGATACACATTTCTTTTATATTTTTTACGATATCCTCTGTATTGACTGTTCTGATCATGTTAATTTCTCCCAATAATTGTATTACATTTGTAATTTAATATATATTTTCCTATTCATCTTTCTTATGATCCGGTTTGCGGATGTTAAAGTATTTCTTGTATTTCTCCAGAGATTCATTCTGTTCACGGGAAGTCATATCTGGGAATGCCTTCATCAAACGCTTGAAACCAAAATTCTTCTCTGCAAATAATTCTTTGTATCTGCGCTCAAGTTCCTCTTTCTCATGCTGTTTTTCCAGACGAGCCGCCTCGCGTGTTTCTTTGTAAGCAGCAATCTTTTCTTTTACATTGATATTTTCTGCAGACTCAGAAAGTTTTTCTCTGGCACTTGCTGCAGTAGAAGCAATCTTCTCTTTTGCAGTGGATGGCAGATCCATAAGATTTTCTTTCGTATCAGAAATTTTTGTGAGAAATTCCTCATGTGTTTCCTGGAACTCCTCCGATTTTTCTACTGCAGTTGTCACATTTTCGTAGATATTTTCACCGATTTCATCGGATAATTTATGTATTTTCGCAGCCATTTCATCCATAACTTTTAATCGCTTGTTAAACTTCAAAATTGTAGTAACAGTAACACCACAGTCAACAGCGAAAGCCGACATGATAATACAGAGCAGAACAACACCCAGAATGTGAGGGATCATGGTGATGCCCTTGTAGATGATCGGATGAATCACATCCATAATGAATGTACATGCAAGTCCCCAGTAGATGGAAAATTTCAAACACACATATCCATGCAGATTGAATGGCTTGTTGCTGTAATCCCACCACTTGTTGTGAAACACTTTTTCCAAAATAAATCCGGTAATGTATTCCAAAATGGAAGTCAGTAAGAAAGAACCCGCAAATAATATCAGCAGGTTGTCCTTTAGCGGAGTCAAAGCAGCTACGACGATCACCACTCCACATCCGTAAATTGGACAATACGGTCCATTTAAAAATCCCCGGTTTACAAAAATTCCCCGGTCCAATGCTGCATAAGATACTTCTGTGCACCATCCGATAAATGCATAAATAATAAAAATCCATACTAACTCATAAAAATTTTGCGGCACTTTTCATTCCCCCTGTTGTTCTGCTTTCTATTGGAGTTTTACTACAATTTTAAAACTCATGTATTCTATATTTACGCAAAAGTATAAACGAAAGTTTTTGCTATGACAATGAAATTTTTCCACGGAAGTTGGATTTTCGCAACACGTTATCCACATTTACACTATGGATTTCTTGATAACATGTGTTGTTTTTTATTTTTGTGTTGACATCATTCATTTTTCAAATAATCAAAATTGAACATCCTTTTTTTCAAATCAGGCTTGTTATCATGAAAAATAATTTGTTTTTAGATAGACAAATCGGCTGCTACATAAAAATGTGGCAGCCTACTGTCCAGACCACAGTGAAGTCTTTGTATCACTACGGTCAAAATATTTTTTTATTCCTCTTCCGAATCAGACTCAGCACGGCTTAATAATTCCTGCATTAATTCATCATCCGTTTCTGTCATCTGACCTGCCGCTTTTTTCGCAGCCTCTGCTGCAGCCGCAGCACTCTTGGCTTCCTCTTCCTCTGTGACAAGTTCAGATTCATCTGTATTTTCCATGAGGGATTTGTCCTCACGTACTTTTGCAATGCTTGCAACTGTGACATCATCCGCAAGATTCATCAGTTTTACACCGGAAGTAACTCTTCCGAGCAAAGCAGTATCACTGACTTTGATACGGATGATAATTCCTTCCGTTGTGATCAGCATCATCTCATCATCCTGATTTACTGCTTTCACACCGACGATATTTCCGGTTTTTTCTGTAATCTTATAGCACTTGACACCTTTACCACCACGGTTCTGGGCAGTAAATTCAGATGCAAGTGTGCATTTTCCAAGACCTTTTTCAGATACGATCATCAGAGCATCCCCCTGGGATTCCATCTGCATTCCGACAACTTTATCGCCGTCCGTTAAGTTCATACCGATTACACCCATAGAGGTTCTTCCGGTACTTCTGACATCTCTCTCATTGAAACGGATACACTGTCCGTATTTTGTCACAAGGAAAATATCCTGTTCGTTATCGGTCTTTTTCACTTCGATCAATTCATCATCTTCACGCAGTGTGATGGCTGCAAGTCCTGTTTTTCTGACATTCGCATAATCGGTAATCGGTGTTTTCTTCACAATACCATTCTTGGTTGCCATAAACAGATAGTGTCCTTCGGTGTATTCCTTGATTGGAATTACAGCAGTAATCTTCTCTCCCGGCTGAAGCTGCAACAGGTTGATGATTGCAGTACCTCTCGCGGTTCTGCTTGCCTCCGGAATTTCGTAGGCTTTCATTCTGTATACACGGCCGGTATTGGTAAAGAACATCATGTAATGATGGGAAGTCGTCATCAAAAGTTCCTCGATGTAATCTTCATCGATTGTCTCCATTCCCTTGATTCCCTTGCCACCACGGTTCTGGGCACGGAAATTATCAAGGCTCATTCTCTTGATATAGCCAAGTTTTGTCATTGCGATCACAGTGTTAGTTACCGGAATAAGATCCTCCATGGAAATATCATACTCGTCAAATCCGATGGAAGTTCTTCGCTCATCACCGTATTTTTCTGCAATCAAGAGGATTTCCTCACGGATAACACCAAGGAGTTTTTTCTCATCTGCCAGAATTGCTTTTAACTCTGCAATACGATCCATCAACTCTGCATACTCAGCTTCGATCTTCTCGCGTTCCAGACCTGTCAGTGCACGCAGACGCATATCGACAATCGCCTGTGCCTGGACATCTGTCAGGGAAAATCTCTCGATCAAACGATTTTTTGCTTCCGGTGTATTCGCACTGCTTCGGATGATATTGATCACTTCATCGATATTATCAAGCGCAATCAGTAATCCCTCCAGAATGTGAGCACGTTCTTCTGCTTTGTTTAAATCATATTTTGTTCTTCTGGTCACAACATCTTTCTGGTGCTCCAGATAGTAACCTAACATCTCCTGCAGATTTAATACTTTTGGCTGGTTGTCCACAAGGGCTAACATGATAACACCAAACGTATCCTGCATCTGGGTATGTTTGTAGAGCAGATTCAAAACCACATTCGGATTTACATCGCGACGCAGCTCGATACATATACGCATACCCTGACGGTCAGACTCATCACGAAGATCCGTGATTCCATCAATTTTTTTATCTCTTACAAGCTCTGCGATTTTCTCGATCAGTCTTGCTTTGTTGACCATGTATGGAAGTTCGGTCACAACAATACGGTTTTTACCATTTTGCATTGGTTCGATATTGGTGATTGCACGAACTCTGATTTTTCCGCGTCCGGTGCGATAAGCTTCGTTAATTCCGGTTGTTCCAAGAATCATCGCTCCGGTTGGAAAATCCGGACCCTTTACAATACTCAAAAGTTCTTCGATATCTGTCCCCCGGTCCTCTAGCACTTCGTTGTCGATAATTTTTACGACGGCATGAATCACCTCACGCAGATTGTGAGGCGGAATGTTTGTTGCCATACCAACAGCAATACCGGTTGTTCCGTTTACCAGAAGATTCGGATAGCGGGAAGGAAGCACCGTCGGCTCTTTCTCAGTCTCATCGAAGTTTGGTACAAAATCAACGGTATCTTTATTGATGTCCGCGAGCATCTCCATGGAAATTTTACTAAGTCTTGCCTCTGTATATCGCATTGCAGCGGCACCGTCACCGTCGACAGAACCAAAGTTTCCATGACCATCAACAAGCGGATATCTTGTAGACCAGTCCTGTGCCATGTTGACCAATGCTCCATAGATGGAACTATCTCCATGTGGATGGTATTTACCCATGGTATCACCGACAATACGCGCACATTTTCTGTGTGGCTTGTCCGGTCCATTATTTAATTCGATCATG
>ENA-OPSW01001611-OPSW01001611.1-human-gut-metagenome-genome-assembly--contig:-NODE-1611-length-12132-cov-2.426513_pt1 | contig 12132 bp, 10 predicted proteins | sample MGYA00241463_ERZ501918 | MGnify/ENA primary metagenome ERZ501918 (study PRJEB25962, sample SAMEA2042443) | human gut metagenome | biome: human gut; feature: human-associated habitat; material: faeces... | reverse complement strand
TCGACCGTCAGCAGGGCAGCCGAATCGAGAAAGTGCAGCTGCGCCACGTCGGTCTCGCCGTGGATGGCCGTCAGGTTCATGACCTTGCTGCGCTCGTCGAGCAGCGTGTAATATGTCTGAAAACGGGCCAGCGCCGCCGCGTCGAGCGGCAGACCCAGCGCGGCAAACCCCGCGCGCAGAAGTTCGTCCATGCTTGCCTCCAAAAATGATCGGTTGCCGCCATCTTATCACATTCTCCCCCGCGCGTCCAGCCCCGGGCGGGTGCGGGTGAGCAGGCACGCCGGGTAAAGCAGACCTCTTCCACCGCATCCGCTTCGCTGCGCTCAGCACCTTCTCGGTAGGGAGAAGGCTTGGCACCGGTCGAGCATGCACGGTAACGAGATCGCCATGGCGCATAACGGCACAAAAGACCGCCCGCACGGGTCTTCGTGCGGGCGGCTGCAGCGTGTCAAAAAAGCCTCGCAGAGTTTGCCGCCCGCAGGCGGCAAAAAAAGTGAAATCATTTTCTCTCGCGACATGTGCGTGAGAGAAAATACCTCTCAGGCTGTAAGTGTGGAATTCGTGCGCCATCGGCGCACAAATTCTGCGCGCAGCAGACTGCGGGCCTTTTGTCGGAAAACCATTGGGGTTTTCCGACAGGTTGAACACGGGGAACGCCGAAAAGCGTTCCCCGTTTGCTCTTTTTGCGGCTGCTAGCAGGCTTCGATCTCCTTGATGGTGTACTCGTTGCCGCTGAGCAGATAGGTATGCTCACTCTTGCAGTGCGGGCATATCTTGGCGTATTTGACCGTTGGATATGTCTGTTTGCAGTCCTCACAGTAGGTCACGGCGGGGAGCGTCTCGATCTTCAGCTCCGCGCCCTTGAGATACTGCGATTTTTCCACCGCCCACTTCCAGCAGTCGGTCAGGTAATACGGGATGATGCCGCTGACCTCGCCGACCTCCAGCGTGACGCTGGCGACCTGGGTCAGGTGGTTTTCCTCGACGACCTTTTCGACCTCCTGGATGACATAGAACACGGTTCCCAGTTCGTGCATCGCGTTTTCCTCCGGTCGGCTTACTTTGCGCGCTTGCCCTTGATGTCCTTGATGGTGAGCTTCGCAGCGCGCTTGACCATGTGCGGCAGGATGGCCTTCATCTTGTCCTCGGTGCGGTACATACGGCTGGCCTCCGGCATATCGCGCTGCAGGTGGATCGCATCAAACTCGCAGCGGGTGGTGCACAGGCCGCAGCCGATGCACTTGTTCTGGTCGACGACGGACACGCCGCAGCCGAGGCAGCGGGACGCCTCCGCCTTGACCTGCGCCTCGGTGAAGGTGATGCGGTCGTTCGAGAACGTCTTGGCCTTGCTCGCGTCGTGGGCGACGGTCTGGCGCGCCGGGGCGTCAAAGCAGTCGATCGGCACGACGGCCTGCTTCTTGTCGAGCTCGTAGAATTCACGCGGGTCACGCGCCAGCGTCAGGCTCTGGCCCTCATGCACGTAGCGGTGCAGGGAGATAGCGCCCTCGCGGCCGGCCGCGATCGCGTCGATGGCAAACTTCGGGCCGGTGACCACGTCGCCGCCGGCGAAGATGTCTTCCTCGGCGGTCTGATAGGAGATCTCGGCAACATTGACGACTCTGAAGTCCTCAACCTTGGCCTTGGTGCCGCTCAGGAGATCTCCCCACACAATCGACTGCCCGATCGCGGTGAACACGTTGGAGCAGGGCATGATAACGGTGTCATTCTCGTCGTAAACGGGGCTGAACCTGCCGGTTTCGTCAAATACGGACACGCAGCGCATGAATTCCACGCCCGTGACGCGACCGTTTTCGCCAATGATGCGCTTCGGACCCCAGCTGTTGCAAATCTCCACTCCCTCTGCCAGAGCCTCGTCCTTTTCGTCGGGAACGGTGGGCATTTCCTCGTCCTTTTCGAGGCAGACCATTTTGACATTGCGGTTGCCGAGACGCATTACGGCGCGAGCCACGTCTACGGCCACGTTTCCGCCGCCTATCACCACGGTGTCGCCCTCAACGGAGGAGATGACGCCCTCGTTCACGCCGCGAAGGAAGTTGATGCCGCCCTGGACGCCGATGAGCTCCTCGCCCTCAATGCCGAGCTTACGGCTGGGCGACGTAGAAGGCCTTGTAGCCCTGCTCACGAAGCTGCTCTATAGTCACGTCCCTGCCGACGTCGACGCCGCATTTGAACTCCACGCCCAGCCTGCGCAGAACCTCGATCTCCGCGTCTATGACGTCTTTTTTGAGTCGGAAGGAGGGTATGCCGAACTTCAGCATACCGCCGGGAGCCGCGTTCTTCTCGAACACCGTGACGGGATAGCCCTCCACCGCGAGATAGTACGCGGCGGTCATTCCGGCGGGGCCGGCGCCTATTACGGCTACCTTTTCCTCGTAGCTGTCTTTTTTCTCCGGTACGTAGAGGTTCCCCTCCTCGAGCTCCTTGTCGGCGATGAACTTCTTGATGTCGTCGATGGCCATGGCCTCGTCGACGCGGGCGCGGGTGCATTCGTTTTCACAGTCATGCGGACAGATTCGCCCGCAGACTGCGGGGAAGGGATTGTCCCTCTTGATGACCTTGAGCGCCTCGTCGTATTTGCCCTCTGCGGCCTTGCGGATATAGCCCTGGATAGATATGTGCGCGGGGCAGGCGGCCTTGCAGGGAGCACTGCCGCTCTTGTTTACCATCTTCCGCTTGAGGTAATCCATATCCCAGAACTCCTCCGTCCAGTTGGTGTCCATGTAGTCCGGAAGGTTCTTGGTTTCGCACTCCGCCTCGCAGAAATTCGTGCCGAGGGTGAGCGCGTTGGCGTTGCAGGATTCGACGCACGCGCCGCAGGCCACGCACTTTTCGGGATCCACCTTGGCGACAAAGTTGGAGGCCATGTTCATCTGCAGGTTGAGCATATTGGCCGTGCGCAGAGAGGCGCAGCCGCAGCCGCAGCAGTTGCAGATAAAGCAGGTGGTGTCGTGCCCCTGGGTGTTGAACACCTGGTGGACGTGCCCAGCCTTCTCCATCTTTCTGAGTATTTCGTAGACCTCCTCCTTGGAGATCTCCCTGGCTCTCTGGGTACGGATGCCGTAGTCTGCGTAGTCGTCAAGCTGGATGCAGGTGTCTATATGCGTGTGCTCGCAGCCCATGCCCAGAGCGCGCGTAGCCGTGCGGCAGGCGCAGTTCGCGACGGAGAACTTGGTGGCCTTGTCTATGAAGGGCTTCAGCTCCTCGAAGGGCATGATCGTGGATTTGGCGGCCACGGACTCCATTATCGGTATTGTCCTGAGCCCGCCGTGCGCTCTTTTCTCAAAGGGCATGGCGGTCATGTCCGTGAGACGGATGCGCTCCTCGTAGAAATCCGAGGCGTATTTCAGCAGCTCGGGGTCTATCTCCTTGTCCAGGACGACGAACTCAAGGATGCCAGGCAGCCAGGGCCAGCGGCGGTATTTGAGCACGCCGGACAGCGACGAGCACATGATCAGGCCTTTCATGCTCATCTCTTCAAGAGTGGAAGCAATTTCCTCGACGGTCACGTTGTTCGCCTCGGCTATTTCGTCGAGCGATTTGAAGAAGGGCTCGCACATCATCGCTATGCGGGCGTCCTCGTCGGAGCAGAAATGCAGCAGGAACTGTACGCTTTCGCTCTCGTCGTTATTTCCCTCCTGACCAGGATAGATATTATCCAGCCAATCAGCCCATCTAATGAGATTCGGGTATTTGTTGCTCATAGTCATTCCCTCCGTATTATTCATTATCCGCCTATCGCCGGAATCTGAAATCAAAATACGCCTGTGTTAAAAAAGTTGCAATACCGCCTGGGAATGTTCTATAATAGCTACAAAAAAGGTGTTAAGCGTTTGAACACACGCCCTGCTTGTTTGCGGAACGCGCGAACATTTTTTAGAATTTGTACCGCGAGGAGGGACAAAAACCGCTATGAGTAAACCCGTGGATGTGAGGAATAAATTGGCGGACAAAGCGCTTGAGCTGTTCAACGCCAACGGATATGAAAAGACATCCGTAAACAGTATCTGCGCCGCGGCCAACGTTTCGAGGACACGTTTTTATTCTCTGTTTTCCGACAAAAAGGACTTGATTATGTGGACCATGCGCGACGCTTCTCTGGAAAGCAATATTGAGCCGTCGGAAATACTTTTTTTGGACAATGATTTCGAGCGCATGATATACATTTTTGCGCTGCACACGCCCATGTGGACAAAGGACAACGTCAACTACTGTAAGACCCTCCTGAAGCTTGAGGTGGATGAAAGGCTGGGTATCTTCGATTTTGTCGACGCTTACAATGAACTGTACTACAAGCTCTTATCCAACTGCCAGAAGAACGGCATCATAAGGAACCTTGGCAAGCCGGAGATTTTGGTGAAATATTCTATACAAATCGCTAAGGCGACTCTCCTGGACTGGTGCTGTTCAAATGCCGCCTTCGACTTCCACGAGGCTGTAAGGACGGGCATGGAAGAGTACTACGACGTCGCTCCGGCTTACCGTAAAAGCCGGTAAAGCAATATGCAGCACAATGCCCGGCTCTGTTTTGGAGCCGGGCATTGCCATGTTGATTATCGCATCTTTTTAAAGGGTGTGCAAGAACAGCGCCTTACTATGCTTCAGTTCAGGCTGTAGCCGAACTTGCTGCCGTGGAGGACGGCTTTGTTTATCTTGCCGGTGGCGATGGCATCGCCCGCCTTCCAGACGCTGGGATGGCCGGAAGCAAGCAGCTCCTGCCACAGTGCGTCGTTGGGCTTCACGCCCACGGACAGAACGATCACGTCTGCGGGAAGCTCCTTCACCTCGCCGTCCTTGGTGCTCTCAATGAACAGCTTGCCGTCGGCAAATTTCACAACCTTGTTATTATAAAATAGGGCAACACCCTGATCGTTGCAGTGGCGGACCTCCAGCAGCGCTTCGTTCTGATAGCGCATATCCAGCATATCCACCGGCCATTCGGGCAGCATATCCACCACGGAAACCTGATTAGTGCCCTGACGGTTGATATACAGCGCAGTCTCCAGCCCGGTAATGCCACCGCCGATGACAACGACCTTCTTGTTTGCAAACTGCATGTCGTTGGCAAGCACGTCGTGCGCCTGAACCGTCTGTACCTGATCCAGCCCCTCGAGTGGGATGGAAATGACGTTGCTGCCGGTTGCAACCAGAATGGAATAGGGTTTGAGAGCCAGAACCTCCTGCGCCGTGACCTCCTTCCCCAGCTTCATCGTGATATTCAGCTTCTTTGCCATGGACTTATAATAGTCGATAGCCCACTCAAATTTGCCCTTGAAGGGGGGCTTCTTTGCAACATGGAGGTTACCGCCGATCTCATCGCGTTTGTCGAACACCACCACGTCAAAGCCGCGCTGTTTGAGCGTGACCGCAGCTTCCATGCCCGCGGGGCCTGCGCCGATGACCGCCACCAGACGGCCGTCCCCGTCCTGAACGATGGGGCGCTTGGAGCCTTCGCGCAGGGCAAAGGGGTTCACGGAGCAGTTCGTCTGCTCATAGCTGAACGGATTGACATTGAAGCAATTCATGCAGGAGATGCAGTAGCGAAGCTCATCCTCGCGACCTTCGGCACACTTCTTTACCCATTCGCGCTCAGCCAGAATGCCGCGGCCCATGCCGACCATGTCGCACTTGCCGTCATTGATGATCTGATCCACGAAATCCGGGTGACGGATGCTGCCGGTAGCTACTACGGGAACGGAAACAGCATTCTTGACCATGGTAGCAGCAGGAACCTTCCAGCCTTCGGCACGATGCACATCGCCGGACATAATATCGTCCTGATGATATATTGTGCCGCCGGCGGACACTGCAATCATATCCGCACCGGCCTTTTCCAGATAGGGAGCGACCTCGGCGGCCTGTTCCGGCGTGATTCCGTCGTTGCCGTTGGGACCTTCACTCTTGGGGTAGTCAAAGCCCTGCATTTTCACGGAGATGATTTTATCCGGTCCGATGACCTTGCGGATGCGGGTCAAAATCTCCGTGGCAAAACGGGTGCGATCCTCTACCTTATTCCAGCCGTACTCATCAGTGCGGTGATTGAACAGAGGAGAAATGAACTGGCAGGCCAGATAGCCATGACAGGGTTGGAACTCGATGCCGTCCGCACCGGCGGCCATAGCACGCTTGGCAGCGGCCACAAACTTGTCCTGAATGGCGTGGATCTCGTCCTTCGTCAGCTCGTCCACAGTCTTCGGATCAATGCCGGAATAGTTGGTTGCGCCGGGATGCCAAAGCTGGAACAGGATCTTTGCGTCGTACTTATGGGCAGCAAGCACCAGCCTGCGAAGCCCGGGGATAAAGCGGTCATCATAAATGCCCGGCTGCAAGGGCAGCACAGAAGGCCACTCCGGGTCTACGATCATTGCGCCGGGAACAAGAAGCCCCACGCCGCCCGCGGCGACCGATTCCACATAGGCGATGTCTTTTGCGGATACGCTGTCGTCGAAATTAGAAATATTCTTTGCCATCGCAAGGAACATCACTCTGTTTTTCACGGTCTGATTACCGATTTTAATAGGCTCCAAAAATTTATGGCTCATGATGTGACCTCCTTATACAAACATGGCTTCACCGGAAGCGCGGACAGTCAGCTCACTGATATTCACGCCCCAAGGCTGGTCAATGGCGTAAATGATGTTGTCCGCCAGAATAGACGGAGAAAAGTCAAAGCAATGGATGCTCTCCGTGTCAAGACGATCGGGGATCGCCAACCCCATAAATGCGTCAATGATTTTCCCGTAAATGCCGGACAGACCTGCATTATAATCTACTTCTGTAGAGACCAGACCCGTATTTGCCACGGATGTGGGCTTGATGTTGGTAACTTTGATTTTCCCGCGGGATTCTACGCGCAGGCTGTCGCCCAGCATTCTGACGGCGGCCTTTGTCACATTATAGACCCCGCAACCGCTCACGGGATAGTTGCCGAGGATGGAGGAAATGTTCACGATATGTCCCTGCCCCTGCTCAATCATCTGGTCATAGACCGCCGCGATGCCGTACAGTGTACCATTGATCGCGGTAGCAATGCTTTGCTCCCATGCTTCCATGGCAATTGCGTGTTCGCTGTAATAGGCAAGCGGCATTGTGCCGGCATCATTGACCAGCACATCAATGCGTCCGTAGGTGTCCACGGCGAACTTCGCCATGGCATTGACCTGATCTTTCACACGAACATCGGTCTTGATGTAGGAAGCCTCGCCGCCGCTTTCACGGATCTCCTGCGTAATTTCCCGGAGCAATTCCTCACGCCGCGCGGCCAGAACGACCTTTCCGCCCAACTCGGCGGCCTTCTTTGCGGTCTCTTTGCCGAAACCGCTGGAAGCGCCGGTGATGACAATGACCTTGTCTTTTATGTAGTTTTCGGTTCTATAGCTGTTCATCGAAACACCTCCTAATCAAATGACAAAGGATTCGCCTGAAGCGCGCACGGTCAGATCACCGATGCTGACACCCCAAGGCTGATTGATGGCATAAATAATATTGTCCGCCAAGACCTGTGGATCAGGATCGTTGTAGGTCATGCTGTTGATGTCATGGAAATCGGGACGCAGCGGAGCCTCTTCTACCCAGTTGCTGAGGATTTCAAGGGGGCCTGCCACTGCGGGCATCATTGCCATCTGATCGACCACGCTGCTGGAAAGGTTGGTCTTCATAAAGCCGGTGGGCTTAATGGTCGTGACCTTGATTTTGCCCTGACACTCGCTGCGCAGAGATTCCGCCAGATACTGCACGCCCATCTTTGCGACCTGATACACGCCTGCGCCCGCAACGGGGAAGTTGGCGTAGATGGAGGAGACATTAATCACCTGTCCCTGTCCCTGCTTGATCATCTGGTCATAGACGGCGGAGATGCCGAAAATAGTGCCCTTGATGCTGATGTCGATGCACTGTTCCCATTTGTCCAGCGCCTGCTCATGCTCACTGAAAAAGGCCAGCGGCATCGTCCCGGCGTTGTTAACAAGCACATCGATCCTGCCGTAGGTATCTACCGCGAATTTAGCCATTGCGAAAACATCGTCCTTTTTCGCCACGTCTGTTACGATGTAGCTGGCCTCACCGCCCGCCGCCTTGATCTCCGCCACGGTCTCCTTCAGCTTCTCTTCGCTGCGTGCCGCCAGAACGATCTTGCCGCCCATCTCTGCGGCTCGCTTTGCAGTCAGCTTGCCGAAGCCGCTGGAGGCGCCGGTGATAATAATGACCTTGCCTTCCACGTAGTTTTTCTGAATGTAATTGCTCTTGTATGTCTCCAATTCAATTACCTCCTGTCTGATTGATTTGTTGTGCGTCATGACTCACACGTTTGATGTGTTAATTTTAAAACAAACATGGGGCAAAATACATTCACAATCTTCCACTTTTCTGTATTAGTTCATAATTATCCTTTTTTCTGAATTTAATTCTCCCGTTTTGAGCCGTTATCAAATCGTTCATTTCTTGTATTTCTGCAAAAACTGTGTTAAAATTTTATTATGCTAACAGAAACTGGGGGGGGTACCGTGAAAGCTCTGCCATCAACAAAAGAGAGATTTGCATTGGCTTTGAGGGAATTGCTTGAGAGCAACTCCTTTGAGAGTATTTCTGTCGGGGATATCGTGGGGCTCTCCGGTCTTAGCAGCAGGACGTTTTACAATCACTTTCGGGATAAAAACGAGTTGCTTGCCTATCTCTATCGGATAACTGTCGAGCCTCTGTGGTATACGGATGGGAAGCGAAACTCTCTCGAAACGTTTTTTACTTGCTGCAAGGACAACTTTCTTTATAACGGCACCCTCAAGGGCTTCGGAAACGCTCTATCCTATTACGGGCAGAATGACCTGCGCTCCGAAATAGAAAACAAGGGCGTTGAGGATCTTGTAAGGCTGCTGAAATGGAACCATTTTCCGGGTGCGATAACGCCGGAATTGAGAGAAGTGCTCCGTTTCTTCATGTGTGGTATTACGCGCTATTTTGAAAAGTATTATCTGGATTCCAAAACCATTCAGGTCGACTGGCTGTATACCTTCTGGATCAACTGTGTCCCAGCCTATTTGGCTGAATATCTAGTAAAAGAGCCGGAATAAATCTTTTCCGCAAAACTTATGATACCTCGGTACATGAGATATCGAGATATATTGAGAGAGACAAAAAGAAATCTGTTTTTTCCTCATGAATGCGTTTCACGGTGAAACGCATTCTTTTGACCGTAAAACGCCATATCTCACGGTGCCAGTCCGGCAGCAGGATAATAAGGGCCTATCGTCAACAGCGCATGGTAGAGCGCTGTCAGCCGATAAGCCCTTATTTTCTTTCTGTATGTAGTTGTCGATCCCGGTGAATCCCGCACATAAGCCACATGCCCAGAGTAGGTCTGCATCTTTGGCGTGGGGCTCATAAACCATCAAAAAGGAAGCGCATTGTCGACTTTAATCAAGGAATCGATTCCAGACTAATTACAGAAGCCAACATATAAAGCAAGCGGAGGCCATCGATCTCCGCTTGTTCGTTACCCATATACAATCTCCTGTGAATATTTACGACAGCCCCTATCCATACCCGCAGTATACCGGCCCAAAGAGGATCACTTCCCTGTGAAGGCATTTCAGAGTCAGCGTTTTTCGCCCTCTTTTGCCGCCTTCTCGATGCTGCGAATGGTCTGCAAATATTCCTCCTCCACGGGAGAAAGATTCTGCACCTGATATTTCCTGTATTCCGCCTTTGCCTGCTCCATCGCCTGCGTGTGGCTTACGGTTCCCCCGTCGGTAAGCAGGGCTTCTCCGGTGGAGGCAAGGATGCGGTCCAGGTTCTCTACATAATCGCTCATGCACATGGGCCGGCGGCGCATCGCCTGAATTTCCGCAAAGTCAAAATATCCGGAAACGAGATTGTTCAGTATCTTCAGTTCGTCCGCAGAGAGATAGTTCTTTGCAACAGCAATATCCTTCGCCGTGGGAAAATCCCCGGAAAATGCGGTAAGCCCCATAAATGGCTTTTCGGCATCGGCTCGCTCAAAAATCACCTCTGCGGCGGTATGGCCATGGGCGGCATAGTGCAGCTTGTTCTGCACCATTTTGAAAAAAGCCACCGACTCGGCGCTTTTGGGGTCATAGTCCACGCTAGTAGCGTAGAGGTCGAGGACCTGACGGTACATCACCTTTTCGGAGGAACGGATGTCCCGGATGCGGTCAAGAAGCTCCTTCCAATAGCTGCCGCCGCCGAGATTCTTCAGGCGCTCATCATCCATGGCGAAGCCCTTGATCATGTACTCCTTCAAGCGCTCGGTAGCCCAGCGGCGGAACTGCGTTGCAATGGAGGACCTGATGCGATAGCCCAGAGAGATGATCATGTCCAGGTTATAATATAGTCTTTCGCGCTCCACATTGCGATTTCCCTCGCGGCGAACTTGTCGGAATTTCCGACAGGTTGAACTTTCGTCCAGCTCACCTTCGGAATAGATGTTTTTGATGTGCTCAACCACATTTGCATGGGAAGATTGGAAAAGCTCCTCCATCTGTGCCTGTGTCAGCCAGACAGTTTCATCCTGAAACCGGACATCAATTTTTGTCTCGCCGCTTTCAGACTGGTAAATGATGATATCGCCCTTGTTTTCATCGTTGAGGAAATTACTGCTCATTTTTGTTCCCTCCCGGCTTTTCGGTGGCTTCAGCAAACGCTCGGCTTATTGTTATTATAGTATCACAGAATCGGCGTTTTTTCAACAGACGCCAAGGGAATGATGCCCCTGTGCCTCTTTTTGAGAAAACAAGGGAAAATGTCCGCATCAATCTCTCCATTTCTGCGCCTCCCAAAGCATATCGATATGCCGGCGGGATTTTCGGTTTGTGTTGTTGTAATCGTCTGAGCAGAGCCAGTCGATGAGATAGCATTTGGGGATCATGTACTTCTGCAGCAGCGACAGCGCCTTCAGCTTCCCCACGCGAATCCATTGGCAGACGGTGCGTCGGTTATAGCCTGTGAAGTCCACGGCGGCGGCCACATCCATCACATCCGGCAGCGCAGCCAGCTTGCTCTCATAGTAGCGCCGGAGCTTCTTCTCGTCCTTGGCGCACGGCGGTTGGATGCGAATTTTATAGGGCCGAACTATTTCGCCTCCGTATTTGTACCAGTTCTTCGGCGCTATGTATTTTTCCGGGTTGACCTCACGGTCGTTCATAAAAGCGATCACATCGCTCTTTTTGATGGCGTAGCAGCGGGTTTTCTTGCCGGTGAAGGTGTGGGGAATCAGGTTGAATTGGAGAAGATAGAGAGCCGTCCGTTTGCTGATGTGACAGGCGATCCGCATCTGCTCCTTGCTCATAATCTCTGGGTATCTTTTGAATTCCTTGGCGTCGTATTTCATAACGAAGACTCCTTTCTGTGTTTCGGTCCGAAAGGGTGCTTCGTGTGATTTGTTTTGAGCCGGTTTTTCTTGCATTTATCCGGGAGGCCGCTCGCAAAGCCATACCGGACAAGGGCTTTCTTCTTGCGTATTTTCTTGCCAGCGTGCAAAAAGCTGGTCGTTTTGGGGCATTTCTCATTTCAATTTGAACTCAGGTTTTTTCTGATATGGAGCTGGTCAATACCGGTCGGCGCGTCCAAAATCCGTTGCAGCACAAGGGCTTTCGCCGTTTCCAAAGCTGCCGTCACCGACCACAGCAGACACGGAAATGCCAAGTGCGAACAAGACTCGAAATCAGGTAGTCGCGCAAGCGGCTCGTGGGTTCGAATCCCACCCTATCCGCCAGAAAGTTCCGCCGCGCTCCCAGCAGGAGTGCGGCGGATTTTTTCTATCTAGCCGCATGGACGATCTACTGTTATTTTTGTAAAGATGACAGGTATTTTCGATAATATCTGACAAACATTGTAACTGTTGCGGTACATGCCAGTGTATCTGTAATCGGCTCTGCAAGGTAAACGGCAACGACCGGATCCGGCAATATAAGAGGCAGCAAAAGAATCAGTGGTACTAATAAAAATACTTTACGCACAAGCGCAAGAAACAGGGATGTTTTTGCGTTTTCCAAAGCCACAAACATGATGAAGCTTGGCTGCTATCTGTTCATGGCAATTGTCGGTCTCATTGTGTTTATGAATCTGGAAAACACCATGATCATCAATATCACCACGAAGAAG
>ENA-OPSW01001608-OPSW01001608.1-human-gut-metagenome-genome-assembly--contig:-NODE-1608-length-12144-cov-7.336670_pt1 | contig 12144 bp, 8 predicted proteins | sample MGYA00241463_ERZ501918 | MGnify/ENA primary metagenome ERZ501918 (study PRJEB25962, sample SAMEA2042443) | human gut metagenome | biome: human gut; feature: human-associated habitat; material: faeces... | reverse complement strand
CGGCGCTCACCTTTGCAGCATCCAGTATTATCTGCGCTTTTGGCTTGGCATCTGCGGCACCTCGCTCGCCGTATCGGCACTTAGAATTATGCGGTATTGCCCTTGATTTTGTTTGTAGGGGCAGATGCTTGTCATCAGCCCGCAGCAACCTTGCGGAATTGGCAGGTATAGTTTGGTGAGCGGCAATAGCCCGATGCGAGCATCGGATCCTACAAATCATTTGCAGTGCTTGCCACAGTCGATAAAGAGGTTTCTCCACGGCGGGATGAGGGCATCCCGCCCTACAGATTGCTTGCTGCCTATTATAAAAAGCTCTGTATGGAACGGCTTATTCCGGTTCAAGAGCCGAATCAGCGGTCTGGTTGGCCTCTGAAGTTCGACTGCGGGCGCAGTGACCTACCGTACATTTTCCGAATAACGCTGCTGGCCAAAAATCTCTCTCCATTTTATCCCATTCGCCCTGAAAAATATGTTGACAAACCGCGTTTCATCTGGTATATTATACAAGCAATCTTTTGCGGTCATGGCCCGTTGGTCAAGCGGTTAAGACAGCGGCCTCTCACGCCGTTAACGTGGGTTCGATTCCCGCACGGGTCACCAGGAAGAGCACCTTAGCGTAAGCTAAGGTGCTTTTTTGTATGTCTAAAACCACTCGCTAGGCGAGTGGTTCGATAAAGATTATATCGATGAGTAATGAAACTCAAACGAAGAATTTTGGAATAGTACCAGTGGGGCAATTCCAGACTGGGTTATTGGCGTATCGCCGGTAGTCCTGTATTAAAAGGTTCCATTGCAAACGAAAGACTCGCAGAAGCAGGATATTTTAGTATCCTCAGGCGCTACTACGAGTCCTTGCACTTATGCGGTTGAACCGCCGTGTACCGGTCGGTACGCACGGTGGTGTGAGAGGTCGGCTCTTTAGTTAAGAGAGCCTCCTACGCGATTCTTTTAGGTAAAAAAAACAAACAGAACACTTCATTCAAATGCATATAGCGGCTATTTATTTCATACAGAGACAAATAGCGGCACAGAACAGATATAATAGAAGAAGCTATAAAAAGCAGGTATTCACGTGGAGGACGATATCGTTTCTACATGAACACCTGCTTTTTTATTTATTATTTACTGGTGGAATAAATAGTGGTAGCCAAGTATTCATCACTGACCCAACCATAAATCCCACTGTAATATACAACAACCCAGTCAGGCACATTGCTGCTATAGCCGCATTCCCATACGATGATACCGTAGGGGATATTATCCATTTTTTCATAATTTGTACCGGGACCTTTACGCATAACCAGCCCATGATCAGCAGTGGTGTAGGTACAAAGGCTATCAATTCGGCTAAGCGTTACATCTGGTGCAACGCATCCATCCGGCAGAATAACGTTGGCATTGTTTTCGGTATAATCCTGTACTTGCAGCAAGCCCCAAAGGCCATTCTGTTTTGCCCATACGCAGCCATCGCGCGCGGGGGCTAAATCTTCATATTGCCCAGCGGAAATTATCTCATTGCCGTAAACATCCAGAACTAGCTTTTGTCCGGATTGATTTTTCACAACTACCATGCCAGATAAGTCTGCGTAAGGATATTCAACAGTTTCGTTCATGATGGACAAACTCATCTGCGGCTGATAAATGCAGGGGATTACTAAAGCACCGCTTTGGTCGCAATATCCCCAGTTACCGGCTGCATCCTTTACCGCGATTAAAGATTCACCGGCCATGCAGGCATCCTGGTAGTCGAAATCGGTTAAAATTGTACCGCTTTTATCCGCAACGGCAAAAGGTGCAGAATTGTCAACAAGATAACCGGCATATTCATCATCCCAAATGCCTTGCTGGATGCCAACCAAATCAGGAGCATACACCTGTTCGATGGGCGTGCCACTAAATGTATAGACACCAATAGCAGAACGGTAAATCTGGCTGTCACCTAAAATCCACTGGATGCCATACCCGCCGTGCCCGCCCAGCATGGTTGTAAAAGGCATTTGTTGGGCAACCAGCTCCTGGTTAATCTGTTCTTCCAGGGCATTCAGCTTCTGGTAATCGTATGTATCATCTACCCCAATGGAGAGCTCGTGCTCACCATACAGGTACGGGATGCTTTCTGACAAATCTTCCAGAAAAGCATTACAGTTGGCAGCATTAAACAGGCTCCAGCGTTCGCCCTTGCGCACAGCGTACAGATTTCGGGCAGCGGCGTAACCGGCAGTGTGGGTTTCGCGGGAGAAGAGAGGAATCATCTCGTCAAAATCATATTGCGGCGGTAACTTCCAGTTGGCATTGCTAGTGGATGGTATAGCTGTGGCAACAGCTTCACTGGTCGGGGAAAGAGCAGCGGAGGAAGCAGGTTTATTTTCTGGCGCTGCAGCACAAGCGGTAAGTATTATTGCGGTGATAACACTGGCGAAAAATGAGAATAACTTCCTTTTCATGGCTTTTCACTCCTTGCGTAAATGATTTTTCGGTAAGATGAAGAAGTAATATAAGAAAGTGAATTCATAAACCCTATAATATCTTATTTTATCAAAAATATCGGCTAATGGGAATAGCTAACAATTCTACATGGATAAATTTGGATAGTATGACAAAGATTGCAGAACTGGAGTGAAAGTCCGAATTATGGGATGAGTGATCTGCTATAATAGAGAAAAGCAAGACGGAAGGGAGTTTGATTATGCACCAGGAGAAAAAGATGCTGGCTCATATCAGTGAAGACGGAACCCGCGTCCAAACGGTAGCGGACCATTTGCAGGGAACGGCAGTCCTATGTGGGCAATTTGCAGCAGCCTTTGATGCCCAGCAACAGGGAACTTGGCTTGGATTACTGCATGATATTGGTAAATATAGTACAAAGTTTCAAAAGCGCCTGCAAGGTGGAGAGAAAGTGGATCACTCAACGGCTGGTGCACAGGTGGCTGCCCGATATGGTCAAATCCCACTGGCTTTTGCTATTGCGGGACACCATAGCGGCCTGCCGGATGGAGGAGGCCGAAGCGATACCGCGCAGGATGCGACAATGTTTGGGCGATTGAAAAAGAGCGTTGAACCCTATACCCAATGGACGAATGAGATTAAACTGCCGTCCATACCGCCCCAGCCGGAAATGATGAAGGAAAATCGTTTTACACAGGCATTTTATACCCGGATGTTGTATTCCTGCCTGGTCGATGCGGACTATCTGGATACGGAAAACTTTATGAGCAGCCCTAAAGCGCGCGGACAAGGCCAGACAATGGATGAACTGCTGAAAAGGTTGAACCAATATACCGCAAAATGGAGCCATCCCCAGGGAACCTTGAATCAGCGCCGCAGTTCAATTTTGAGTGCCTGTACAACGGCAGGGCAAACAGGGCGGCGCGGCCTTTATTCCCTGACCGTTCCTACAGGCGGGGGAAAAACGGTAGCGTCATTGGCATTTGCGCTTTCGCTAGCTGTAAAGAACCATATGGACCGGGTTATTTATGTGATCCCTTATACATCCATTATTGACCAGACCGCGGATGTGTTTTCGGAAATATTAGGAGCAGAAAATGTTTTGGAACACCATTCAGGGGTGGACTACTCTGCCAAGGAAGATGATGAGCCGGCAGCCTACCGCAAAGCATTGGCGGCGGAAAACTGGGATGCTCCGGTGGTGGTTACCACATCCGTGCAATTCTTTGAATCACTTTACGGCAACCATGCGTCACAATGCCGTAAATTACATAACATTGCAAATAGCGTGGTCATTTTTGACGAAGCACAAAACCTGCCGGTTCCTTATTTGCGCCCCTGCGTTGCGGCAATCGCGCAGCTGGTACAGCATTACCGCGCAGCAGCGGTGCTTTGCACGGCCACACAACCAGCTTTGCAGCCCTTGTTTGATGAACTGGCGCCTGGGCTGCAGATGACGGAACTTTGCCCACATCCCAAAGAGCAATATCAGGCATTCCGGCGTACGACGCTGAAAATGCGCGGAGAACTGGAACAAAGCCAGCTTGGCGCAGAACTGGCAGCGCAGGAACAAGTGCTGTGTATTGTAAACCGGAGAAAAACAGCACAGGAATTATACAATAACCTGCCCAAAGAGGGCAGCTACTGCCTGACAACATTGCTATACCCAGCCCATCGCAAACAGTTATTGCAGGAAATCCGGGAACGCTTAAAAGATGGGCTGCCCTGCCGTGTGATATCAACTTCTTTGATCGAAGCGGGTGTTGATGTGGATTTCCCGGCTGTGTACCGCGAGGAAGCAGGTCTGGATTCCATTTTGCAGGCGGCGGGGCGCTGCAATCGAGAGGGAAGACGCCCGGCGGAGCAGAGCTTGGTACAGATTTTCACATTGGAAGGGCAGCATGTACCGCGCATGCTGGAACAGAATGTATCCGCAACGCAAAGCGTCCTGAAGAAATATGCAGATCTGGCATCTCTGGAAGCAATCGAAACATACTTTCTGTTTTACCGTACCTTAAAAGGAGATAAAAGACTGGATGAACAGCAAATTCTGCAAGGGTTCGAGCAGGATATGGAAGGGCGCATTTTCCCCTTTGCAACAGCGGCAGAGAGGTTCCGCTTAATTGAAACACCTGCCGTGACCGTATACATTCCCCAAGGGAAAGGGGAACATTTGCTTGCACGATTGCGTGCAGGAGAGGTAAGCAAAACTTTGTTCCGTCAACTGGGGCAATATGGTGTTCCGGTTTACCCGGATCATCTGAAAACGCTGGAGAATGCCGGGGCGGTTTGCCAAATCAGTGAAGGCATATGGGAATTAACGGACGGAAGCCTTTACGATAACAACACGGGCCTTGCTATGGAAGCTGAAACGGGAGCAGCCTGGTTTGCATAAAGCAAAAGCGGCAGGGAGCCTGCCCTGCCGTTTTTGTGCGCTAAAGTAAAATCAACTATTTCTATCCACGGCATAAGCTGCCGACGCAACTTATTATAAAAGAAAACCGGATGAAAAGCAAACAAAAAGTATACATGATAAAAGGATTGACATTTGGTGCCAAGTAGCGTATATTGAAACTATAGCAAAAATATAAATTAAAAACAACTGAAAATAGAAATGCAAAGGAGTTGATGCAGATGATCCAGCTGGAAGTATGGGGGAATTATGCTTTGCTCTCGAGGCCTGAGCTAAAAGTCGAAAGGGTTTCATATGAAGTCCTCACCCCTTCCGCGGCACGCGGCATAGTAGAAGCAATCTATTACCACCCCGGCTTACGGTGGAAAATCCGGAAAATCTATGTTATGAACCCAATCCGCTTTACCAACATCCGTCGGAACGAAGTAAAAAGCAAAATTCTTTGTTCCGATGTACGCAGCGCGATGCAGGGAACAGGGAAAGAGCTTTACCTTGCCACGCCCCAGCAGATCGTTCAGCGTGCAGCCATGGTGTTGCAGGACGTTCATTATGTGATTGAGGCAGAATTTGAGATGACTGACCGTGCGGCACCGAGCGACAATCCGGGAAAGTTCCAGGATATTGTTACCCGGCGCATGTCCAGGGGTCAGTGTTTTCATACTCCCTATCTTGGGTGCCGTGAATTTCCTGCCGCATTCCGCGCATGGCCCGGCGGGCCAATCCCGACCATTGAGGAAACACGGGATTTGGGATTCATGCTATATGACTTTAACTACACTGACCCGCAGAACATAACCCCGATGTATTTCCATGCAAAATTGGAACATGGTGTGTTGAATGTGGCAGACTGCGAGGTGTACCGATGATTTTACAGGCTTTGGTACAATACTATGAAGATTTGCTGGCCAATGGCAAAATCACGCGCCCCGGTTGGACAAGCGCAAAAGTCAGTTGGGCTTTGGAACTGGATGAAAACGGCCAACTGATGGCATTGCACCCCTTGCAGCAAGAGGAAAAGCGCGGTAAAAAAACAGTGCTTGCTCCATGTCAGCTGCAAGTTCCGGAACAGGTTAAACGCTCTAGTGGTGTGGCAGCCAATTTTTTGTGTGATAACAGTGCTTACATGCTCGGCATTGACGGAAAAGGCAAACCGGAGCGTGCAATGCAGTGCTTTGCCGCTGCAAAGGAGCTGCATCTTGCCATTTTACAAAATGTTCCTGGTCAGGCGGCACAGGCAGTGCGGAACTTTTTTATAAACTGGGACCCCAAGGCGGCGGAGCAGAATCCAGCGCTGGAACAAAGTCTCAAGGAACTTTACAAGGGTGGCAATCTGGTATTTCTGATTCGGGAAAACTATGTTCAGGACGATCCGGAAATACAGGAAGCCTGGCAGCGGCAGTGTGATAAGAACACGGATGCACCGGAAATCCGATGCCTGGTTACAGGGCAAAAGGCACCGCTTGCCCGCCTGCACCCGGCGATTAAAGGCGTGACCGGGGCACAGCCTTCCGGCGCATCGATTGTTTCTTTTAATGCGGACGCTTTTTGCTCATACGGACATGAACAGGGGGGCAATGCGCCGGTTGGCAGTTATGCGGCCTTTGCCTATGCACAGGCATTAAACTATCTGCTGGCAGACAGGGAACATGTTCAGCGCGTGGGCGATACCACCATTGTCTGCTGGGCAGCAGGTGGTGAGACCGCCTACCAGCAGGTAGCAATGGATGCATTGTTTGCCATGGATGCGCCTGTCAGCGAAAGCGATGTGCGAAATGCAGTGGACAAGCTGGTCCATGGACAGAGTGTAGAGTGGCAGAACGTGACACTTGACCCACAAAGGCACTTTTATGTGCTTGGCTTGGCCCCTAATGCGGCGCGCCTCTCGGTTCGCTTTTTCTGGCAGGATACATTTCAAACGCTGCTTGATAATGTGCAGAAGCATTATGACCGCTTAGAGATTGTGCGCCCCGCTTATGATAAATTCCCGCGGCTGGGGGTGTATTGGCTGCTGCAGGAAACCGTCAACACCAATTCCCGCAGCCCATCGGCAGCACCGCAGCTGGCGGGCGATGTTCTGCGTGCAATCCTGAATAATACAAGGTACCCGGCAACCCTGCTGGATGGCGTTATGATGCGTATCCGCGCAGAGCAAAAAGTAACACGCGGCCGTGCCGCTATTATAAAAGCATACTACTGGCGTAATGAAGATCCCCGTTGCCCAAAGGAGGTATTAACTGTGGGAAATAACAAGGAAACAAATTATCAACCGTATGTTATGGGTCAGCTTTTTGCTGTGCTGGAAGCAATCCAGATGGCGGTAAACCCGGATATCAATACAACCATCAAGGACAGGTATTTTAATGCAGCGGCTTCCACGCCGGCCACTGTGTTCCCAACAATTCTGATGCTGGCGCAAAAGCATATGCAAAAAATGAGCAAGCCACAAAAGATTTATTACGATAAGCAGATCGCTGCGCTGGCGGGCGGAAAACTGGAAGGAAGCTTTCCCGCACGGTTGACCTTGCCGGAACAAGGCGCTTTTATCCTTGGCTATTACCATCAGACACAGGAACGCTATACAAAGAAAGTGGAGGAATAACAATGGCACAGGCAATCAAAAACCGGTATGATTTTGTAATTCTGTTTGACGTTGAAAATGGAAATCCGAACGGCGATCCGGATGCAGGCAACATGCCGCGCGTTGACCCGGAAACGGGATATGGCATTGTTACAGATGTCTGCTTGAAGCGTAAGATTCGCAACTATGTCGAAGTGGCCAAAGAAGATGAAGCGGGATACCAGATTTACATTAAAGATCAGGTCCCCCTGAACCGCAGCGATAAAAAAGCACTCGAATACTTGGGCATTGATGCTGATGCCAAGGATGCCCTGAAAGTCGCCAAGAAAGATGACCCGGAGTTGGACCGTAAAATCCGGGACTTTATGTGCCAGAACTTTTATGATATCCGCACATTTGGCGCCGTTATGACAACCTTTGTAAAAGGCGCACTGAACTGTGGGCAGGTGCGTGGCCCTGTTCAGTTGAGCTTTGCACGCTCGGTAGACCCTGTTCTCCCGCAGGAAGTGACCATTACCCGTATTGCCATTACGACCGAAGCGGATGCAGAGCGAAAAGGCACTGAGATGGGCCGCAAGTATGTGATCCCGTATGGCTTGTACCGTGCAGAGGGTTACATTTCTGCCAACCTTGCCCGCAAAACTACAGGATTCTCAGAGGATGACCTGCAGCTGCTGTGGCAGGCAATCCTGAATATGTTTGAAAATGACCACAGTGCAGCCCGCGGCAAAATGGCAGTTCGGGAACTGATCGTGTTCAAGCATGATTCGGAGCTGGGCAATGCGCCGTCCTATAAATTGTTTGACGCAGTGCATGTCACGCGTGCCGAAGGGGTAGCCTTCCCGCGCAGTTACCATGACTATGTGGTAACGGTGGATGAAAATCTTCCCGCAGGGGTAACGTGCGAGAGGCTGTCGTAATGGCTTCCCCAGATGATTACCTGCTGATGTCCGGTATCCAGCATTTTAGCTTTTGCCGCCGTCAGTGGGCGCTCATACACCTGGAACAACAATGGTCCGAAAACCAACGCACCGCCGAAGGCCGCCTGCAGCATACCCGCTGCCATGATGTTACCCTGACGGAAAAACGCGGCGATTTGCTGATCGCCCGCGGTATGAGGGTCGTCAGCCACCGCTTAAAACTGACCGGCGACTGCGATGTGGTAGAGTTTCACAAGGATCCAAACGGCGTGTCATTGCAGGGCCGCCGCGGCCTGTGGCAGCCCATGCCCGTGGAATATAAGCATGGCCGCAGCAAGGTAAACGATGCCGACCGTTTGCAGCTCTGCGCACAGGCCATGGCGCTGGAAGAAATGCTGGTGTGCGAGGTGCCGGAAGGGGAAATCTTTTATGAAGAAACCCGGCAGCGTGAACATGTTTCCCTGACACCGGAACTGCGCAGCACCGCGCAGACCATGGCGGATGAGATGAACCGCCTGTTTGCGCGCGGCTATACCCCAAAAAGCAAACCCGGCAAGCATTGCAATGCCTGCTCACTGAAAGAGCTTTGCCTGCCGGCGCTGTATCAGCAGGCAGACCCGGCGGCGTATCTGCGGGAGCATATTGAGGAGGGCGCGCCATGAGAAAGCTGCTCAACACCCTGTTTGTCATCAATGAGGACGCTTACCTGACATTGGATGGCGAAAACCTTGTTGTTACCCGCAATAAGCAGGAAACCCACCGCTATGCCCTGCATACGCTGGAAGGCATCGTCTGCTTTACTTACGCAGGTGCCAGCCCCGCTTTGATGGGAGCTTGTGCCCGGCGGGGCATTGACCTTTGCTTTTTTGACCCGTATGGCAGATTTCAGGCCCGCACCGTGGGGGAAGAACGCGGCAATGTGCTGCTGCGTCAGACGCAGTACCGCGTGTCGGATGACCCGGCCCAGAGCTGTCGCTATGCCCGGAGCTTTATCCTTGGTAAAGTGTATAACGCACGCTGGGTGCTGGAACGCGCAACCCGCGATCATCCCCAGCGTGTCCCGGTCGAAAAACTGAAACGCACCTCCACCCAGCTGGCCGCCGCGCTGCCGCTGATACAGACCAGCGATGATCCGGAACAGCTGCGCGGCCTGGAAGGCGAGGCAGCCCAGCGCTACTTTGACTGCCTGAATGACCTGATTCTGCAGCAAAAGCAGGATTTTGTGTTTGAGGGCCGCAGCCGCCGTCCACCGCTGGACAATGTGAATGCGCTACTTTCGTTTGCCTACAGCATGCTGGCGCGGGAGTGTGCATCCGCCTTGACCGCTGTGGGCCTGGACCCTTATGTTGGATTTATGCACCGCCCGCGCCCCGGCCGCAAAAGTCTGGCACTTGACCTGATGGAAGAACTGCGGGCGGTTTATGCAGACCGGCTGGTCATCAGCTGCATCAATCAAAAGATCATCACAGCAAAACACCTGCAAAAACAGGAAAATGGTGCCGTACTGCTGACGGATGATGGCCGCAAAGCTTTCCTGACCGCATGGCAGAACAAAAAGAAGGAAGAGATCACCCATCCGTTTTTGAAAGAAAAACTGCCCTGGGGGCTGGTGCCCTATGTTCAGGCGCTTTTGCTGGCCCGTGCTCTGCGCGGCGACCTGGAAGTGTACCCACCGTTTTTCTGGAAGTGAGGTGCCGTTATGTTGGTGCTTGTAACCTATGATGTCAACACCGAAACAGCCGCCGGTCGTCGCAGGCTGCGCAAAGTAGCAAAAGTCTGTGTAGACTACGGCCAGCGGGTGCAAAACTCCGTATTTGAGTGCCTGCTGGATGCCGCGCAATACACGATGTTCAAAGCAAAATTGACCGAACTGATCGATTCGGAATCGGACAGCCTGCGCTTTTATCAACTGGGAAACCATTACAAAAGCAAAGTCGAGCATGTGGGTCTGCACCCGGATTTTGATCAGGATGGAATCTTGTTTGCTTAGTGCGAGGGGAAGGCAATCATAAAATTCCCGGTTCCTTCGCACCAGAAAATATGGAAAAAACAGGGGCAGAAAGGGTAAAATACAGCCTTGCCTGTCAGCATGAAGATGCAATCCCCATAAAAGTTGTTTCATATGCGCAAAAGTGCCCCACTGTTTTGTGCACTTTTGCTGTCGCTCTCCGCAAGGAGAGCGTGGATAGAAATTTGTTTATCTTGCCTTGATACGGTATCTCATTAACGTCGCTCTCCGCAAGGAGAGCGTGGATAGAAATCCCCCAACTTGGACGCTGACCACGCACAAGATATAGTCGCTCTCCGCAAGGAGAGCGTGGATAGAAATAAAAGATTGCACATTTGTGCCTTAAACCACTTATTGTCGCTCTCCGCAAGGAGAGCGTGGATAGAAATTTAACTTGTTTGCTAATCCCGGCTCCACTACTCTGGTCGCTCTCCGCAAGGAGAGCGTGGATAGAAATAACACCTCCCAAAGAGTATAGCAACCCTGGGGGCGTCGCTCTCCGCAAGGAGAGCGTGGATAGAAATATCATGTACTTGCTAACAGCTTCAGGGTTTTTTATTGGCTCAAGGTCACAGAAGCCGAATTTTTTAGCATAGGGCAACCAGTTGTAAACCACATCGCCTCTTTTGACTTTTTCGGCCAACCCTTTACCCATTACATCGCCAACAATAAATTGTTTCAAGTGCTCTTTTGGCAATCCATACAGAAAACCGTGAATGTGCCAAGAAATACCATCCAAGTGACGCTCTGGCACAAGCAGAAATTTAATAGACACATTATAAATACGACCGTAATTGCTGAACCACTTCGTTAAATCCTTGTGAAATTTGTCAAGATTTGTTCGATCATACTTTTTAGGGTCAAGCGTACCAGTGAAAAACCAATCCCAAGGATTGCAAAAAGCATATTCAAAAATAATTTTCTTGGCTCTATAAATATTTTTTTCAATCTTAAAATCATTTACAGACCCTTTCGGGGCTCTATATTCTTCATCATCTTCAACGCCAGCTGTTCGAAGCAAATTCATGCGAATGACTTTAATTTTCTTACTTTCTCCGTACCCATAAACTTTTAAAATAGTTTGATCACGCTTGTACTTGACATCCTTTAAGGGCAACAAGGAACACCTCCTTCCATAAGAAAGTAGCGTAAAATGATACTTAGTCAAGTAAAGGAACGAGCCGAAGCCCGAAGCTTACTCCTCAGAGCCAGACGAAGACAAACCCATAAGCTTGCAGATTTCGGCCATCTTTGCGGGGTCGGATAGCTGTTCCAAAAGATTGCACCTTGCTTCCTGCTCTTTAAGGTACTGGTCAAGAGCCGTGGAAACAACAGAAACTTTCATCATTCCGGCACGTTCACAATAATTAGCCAAACGGTCTCCGAGATCATCGGTCAAATGGCAATTCAAGCGATACATAATTAAACACCTCTTTCAATATTTGTGTTCATCGTACTACAAAAAATAAACATTGTCAACAAGATTAAAGACAACAGGAAACCGCCCCCGCGGCAGCCCCACGGGCAGCCCCGCGGGGGCGGTCTGTATTACTTAACACCCAGAAGCGGCACATTCAGAAACACCCCAAACAAACTCACAAACGCGCACAACAGCCCAAACAACCAAGAACACACACACGTTCAAAATCGCTCTCTTACACGCTCTGAATCGCTCTAAAGCATCCCAAATAGCTATAGACTTTGTAATAAACAAATCAAACATCCGGCACCGCTCCGAGCATCTCCGACAACCCTTGACAGCGGGGCCCTTCCCGTCGTG
>ENA-OPSW01001602-OPSW01001602.1-human-gut-metagenome-genome-assembly--contig:-NODE-1602-length-12162-cov-10.883291_pt1 | contig 12162 bp, 15 predicted proteins | sample MGYA00241463_ERZ501918 | MGnify/ENA primary metagenome ERZ501918 (study PRJEB25962, sample SAMEA2042443) | human gut metagenome | biome: human gut; feature: human-associated habitat; material: faeces... | reverse complement strand
AACTATATGATAAGTTCACCGACCTGGAGAAGAAAGAATTTCTTAACAGCTTTGTGGAACAGGTAGACATTTACGAGCAGGAGCAGCCAGATGGCAGATTCCTGAAGCACATAAAGTTCCGTTTTCCGGTGTATTTTGGAGACAGGGAGACACAGGAACTTTGTTGGGACAACGAAAGTACCGTTGAGACAGTGGTGGGACTACAAAGGAAAGATACCTAGAAATCCTTGAATTTACGCACTTTGTAGAGTTTTTCAGTTTCAACAAAATCGGTGAAAATCACAAGGAAAAGATACTTGTGCAGAGAGTAACCGTAATTGTTGCCTTAGACCTCGGTACGGGGAACACAAAAAATCCTGAATATGAAAATGAATAGAGAGCTATCAAATAATTGATAGATTATAGGGATACTTGTTAAAAGCGGGTGTCCCTATTTTTTATAGGGCATTCCAGAAATGGGGTGTCTTTTTTATTAAAATTTAGGAGGAAAACAGAAATGACAAACACAGCGTTAAGAGCAGAGAATAGCAATTCTCGCACAATTACTTTCAAGAGCAAGGAACACGAAAAATTTTATATGGAATATCTGAAAAAATGCAGATATCAGGATGTTTATCATCAGGCTCTGGTTTATTGCCTGGGTATCGACAGAGACACAAGAGAAAATGTGAATAAAATCTATAATTTTAAAACTGGATGTGTAAAAACGGAATCCCTGCAGGAAGGTTGGCAGACCAGTGGAAGTTTACGGATCGTCCGCATGGCATTTAATCTTTACTGCAATGGGACCCCAAGTGTCGGAGATTATGAAGTAGAGGAAGATCAGTTAAAAGAGTGTCAGTATTATACCGTAGAAGATCTGTTTTGCTGCGGATATGCCCGGTATTTTTGGGAAGCCATTAAAATCCGTTACCCAGAGTATTGTTTTTACAAAGACTGGGAGGATATGTATGCTGAAAATTAGATTACAGGGTACTTTAAAGGATATCCAATGGTTCCGTCGTATTTTGGAAAAGCATAAAGAATTGGATGTTCTGGAAGTATCGGATGCTTATGCGAACAAAGGAACAAGCAAATATTTTCGTGTTTATGTTGAAGTAGAAGAAAAAGAGTAAATCGGAGGAAAGTATATGTGTAAAGTAATTGCTATTGCAAATCAGAAAGGCGGAGTAGCCAAAACAACGACAACAATCAATCTGGGAGCCGGACTGGTGAAGTCAGGGAAAAAAGTAGTCCTGGTAGATGCTGATCCACAGGGGCACTTGACAATGGGATTAGGATTCCCTAAAAATCTCAAGGTAACATTAAAAAGCATGATGGAGAACATTATCATGGGACTGGAATTTGATCCGAAAGAAGCAATTCTGCACCATGAAGAAGGTGTTGACCTAATTCCGTCCAATAAATTGCTTGCCGGAATGGATATGTCTTTATTTACAGTAGAGGACAGAGAAAAGGTGCTGAAAGAGTATCTGGAACTGCTGAAGGATGAGTATGATTATATTCTGATTGACTGTATGCCATCCCTGGGAATGCTGACGCTCAATGCTTTGAGTGCAGCGGACAGTGTTCTGATTCCAGTGCAGCCACAATATTATGCGGCAGATGGACTCATGGAATTACTGAAAGTAGTTAAGGGAATCCATCAGAGGTTCAATCCGGATTTACAGATAGAAGGTATTTTATTCACAATGGATAATTGCCGTTACAATAATGCAAAGAGAAACAAACAGGCAATCAAAACTACATACGGAAGTGACATTAGGATTTTTGAGCAGACGATTCCGAGAACAGAAAGCCTTGCAGAAACAGCATCGGAGGGTGTAAGTATCTTTGCCTATGATGGAAAAAGCAAGGGGGCAGACAGCTATCTGGAACTGGTTCAGGAGGTGTTGAAACATGCGTAGACCGAAAAAAGACATTCAGCTTACCTCTTATGATGAATTACTGGGATTAGAGGAAACACCGGAAAAGAGTATGAACCAGGTTGTGGAAATAGATCTGGCAAAGCTCTATCCCTTTAAAAATCATCCGTTCCATGTAAATGATGATGAAAAAATGGCAGAAACCGTAGAGAGCATTAAAACATACGGTGTTTTGACTCCTGCGCTGGTAAGACCTCGACCAGATGGCGGATATGAGATGATTTCCGGGCATAGAAGAAAAAGAGGCTGTGAACTGTGTGGAAAGACTACATTGCCAGCTCTTGTCCGAAATTATACGGATGATGAAGCGGTCATTATTATGGTCGATTCCAACATTCAGCGTGAAAATCTACTGCCAAGTGAGAAAGCTCATGCCTATAAGATGAAATATGATGCAATGAAGCATCAGGGAAGTAAAGGTGAGAAATATACAGCAGATATGGTTGGGGAAGCTGCCGGGGACAGTGGGAGAACCGTACAGAGGTATATACGTCTGGCGGCATTATCAGATGCTTTGCTGGAATATGTGGACAATAATAAAATTCCTATGATTGTGGGAGAAAAGCTGTCTTATCTGAAGCCAGAGGAACAGGGGTGGCTTCTGGAAGTGATTACCAACAGTAGCATTTTTCCGACAAAACAACAGGCAGAACAGTTAAAAGAATGCAGTGCAAATGGAAAATTAAACCAGAGTTATATCTATGCTGTTTTATTAAAAAAGGAAAGCAGTAAGATCAATGTGACGATTCCGGCAAAGAAAATTGGAAATTATTTTCCGGAGACATATTCTAAAGAACAGATAGAAGAAGTCATTTTTATGCTTTTGGATAAATGGAAAGAAAACAAAGAAGGAGTAGCAGATGCAGAAGATACAGTTTGATTATTTTACGGGGATGGAAGCGGAACAATACAGCTTTTATCGTGTCCCTAAAGTGCTGTTTACCGAACCATGCTTTAAAACTCTTTCTTGTGAAGCAAAGGTATTATACGGTCTGATGCTAGACCGTATGAGCCTGAGCATTAAGAACAGATGGCTGGATTCAGAGGACAGAGTATACATTATTTTCACTGTGGAAGAAATTGCAGAGTTGATGAACTGCGGAACTCAAAAGGCAGTGAAACTGGTAAAAGAGCTGGACAGCAGTAATGGGATTGGATTGATAGAGAAGAAACGTCTGGGACTGGGAAAACCGAATGTTATTTATGTGAAAAATTTTATGATCAGAGAGGTTCCAGATCAAAAGCCGACAGGTAATTGTGCAGATCTGCAATCTGAGCAGGAAGATCATAAAAAAATTGCAGATTTGCAATCGAAACAGAAAAGACATGAGGAATGTGCAGATTTGCAACAAGAAGCAGAAAACAAGGGGAAAACAGGCATTTCTCTGAATTGTGAAAATCATCATTCAGGAGTAGTGAAAACCACAATTCAGGATTATGGGGAATCACAATTCCAGAATAGTGAAAATCACAATTCAAGAATGGTGGAAACCACAAATCCAGAATTTCCAGAATCACAATTCCAAAATAGTGAAAATCATCATTCCAGAATAGTGGAAATCACAAATCCAGAATACCCGAAATCACAATCTAATAATACTGATATTAACAAGACTGATATTAGTGAAACTGAGATAAATCAATCTTATCCAATCATATCAGGTAATCCCCAAAAGAAAAAAGATGTGATGGAGAAGATGAGAGCATATTGTGAGGTGATTCATGAAAACATAGATTATCAATATCATGCCAAGGAAGATGTAGATGAACTGGTGGAGTTGATGATCGAAGTTATGATGATGCCGGAGGACAGTATGATTCGCATTGCGGGAGTAGAAAAACCAGTTGCTTTGGTAAAAAACAGGTTTATGAAATTGAACTATTCGCATATCGAATATGTGCTGTTCTGTCTGAATCGGAATACGACCAAGATTGGGAATATTAAAGCGTATCTTCTGACCGCCCTGTATAATGCCCCGGCAACGATAAACAGTTATTATCAGGCAGAAGTTAATCACGATATGTATGGAGGATAAAGGAACATGAAGAAGATGATTAAAAAAGTGATAGCACCAGTGCTGGTGATTACAGTATTGTTTGCAGTATTAAGAACGTTTTGTATCCAGGATGGGAAGTGCAATTATTTCTTGCTGTTACTTCTGATGGGGATACCGTTTGGAATCGGAAAAATGTGTGTCTGGATGGTTCCAAGAGATTTTGATCTTGGAGGAACACTGGCAGTATGGACCATGAATTTTCTGATCGGAGGATTGATAGGAAGTGTCGTTCTTCTGGCAATGATTGGACAGGCAATCATTTATCTTAGTGTTTTCCTGCTCACAGTTATTACAGGAATACATAAAATACCGAGAATAAAATGAAATAGATCTTTTGAAAAGCAGCTAAGACAAAATTAGCTGCTTTTTTTCTGGAAACTTTGCGACAAAATGTCGTAAAGTCGGGATAAATTGCAGGAAAGGAGACACCGTATTGAGCAATCGTGCAATTTCCACAGAACTTATTGAATTGGGAGAACGGATCAGAAAACGCAGGCAGGAAATGAAGTTGTCACAGGAATCTTTTGCGGAAAAAGCAGGTATCAGTGTCAATACGGTCAGCAGGATAGAAGGAGGGCAAACGGCAATGTCTGTTGAGATTTTCAGGAAGATGATTGAGATCCTGGAAACAGATGCCAATATCCTGATGGGAAAAGAGGGGGACGATGCAGAAAAAAGAAAGCAGTTTGAGGAAGTATTTTATCGTATTCAGAAGATGGAATGGAAAGAGCAGAAAATTATTATGCAGACAATAGATTCGCTGATAGACAGTTTTAATGAGTACAGGTGAAATTTCACCATATATGGGGTGTAAAACAAAAAAACTCCCCATATATGCTAAGGATAATAGTTTTTTGTGCTGTTAAAATAGCAAACAGAGAGAAAGAGACAGAAACAAGGAAGGGAGACAGGATTGATGACCAGACAAGAAAATTTAATCTATCGGAAGCAGTGTCCCTATGATGCAATGGGAGACTATTCTGTTTTGATGGAAAATGAAAAGAACATAAAAACGGAAAGAAATGCAAAGAAGTCTGACCGGGACATCAGACGGAAAATAAAATAGAGGATGCTGTAAATTAGCAGAAAGGGCAGTAAGGAAGTTTCAGGCTCTCGTTAAAAAAAACGGGTGTGCCGGAAGCTGTTTTTTACTGCCCTTTTGCCAGTAAAGCAGTAATAATCCTATCCTTTCTGCTGATGGGCTCCTGTTGCCAGTAGGCAGAAAGGTGGTAATTATGCTGACATTGCAGGAATTGAAACAGGTTGTAGGTAACAGGAAAGAAAAAAGAAAGGTTCCGTCCGCCAGGTATTTGAGAGAAAACGATGTGGCAGTTGTAAAGCATAGACTGATAGATGGTGCGGAAATTATTGCGTATCAGACAGGATATGTTTTCTATTGTGCAGGTGATTATGGAACGGTTTTTCCTTTATTTACCTGTCGAGATTATGTATATGAAGCAGGAAGAAAAATAACAGTTGTTAAGGAAGATTTTTTTGATAATCAGCCCTGGTATGTGCGGTTGATATTAGAAGGTGAAGATCGGCTGTGCAGGAACAGGGAGGTACGAGAACATAATAATTGCATTTCATACAGCCATATTTCAGAAGGCTGGTGCGAATTGGTGGATAAAAGGCAGAATATACTTGAAAAACTGATTATAGAAGAAGCTATTGGAGAATTCATGGATCTGCTGACTGACCGGCAGAGACAGGTGATCCATCAAATTTATTTTCAGCAACGGACACAAAGAGAAGTGTCACGGGTGTTTGGAATTACAGAACCGGCAGTATCAAAATGTATTTCACAGGCAAAGCAGAAAATGAGAAGAAATGCAGGCAGACTGACCGGAGTGCTTCAGAAGGGAGAATAAAAGATGCGTGGTAAAAAACCAAAGGAAAGACAACGGTATGTGCTGCGTGTAAATGAAACTCTCGTAGAAGTTACCAGAGACGTATATCTGGCATGGTACCAGTCAAGAAGAAAAGAAAGATACCAGCTTGAAAAAATGCAGAAAAATGGTGTATGCGGAATAGAAAAAGTAGGAGAAACGAGTTACAACAGTTATTTGCATATATTATCACCAGAAGAAATAGTCATCAGGGTGTCAGAAATACAAGAGCTGCAGGAAGCACTGAAATATTTGTCTGAAGAAGAAATGGAATTGATAAGACTATTATTTTTTGAAGAGTACACAGTTAAAAAAACAGCACAGTATTTCGGGTGTTGTACAAAGACAATCAGAAACAGGAAAAACAAAGTATTGCAGAAACTAAAAGACAGGCTGGAAACTTTGTAAGTTTTTGCTGTTTCAAAAAATTTTCTAAAAAAATTTCAAACAGGTTAATTTTTGCCCTTTCACACATGCGGTTAGTGGAGGGGCAAATGTCTATTTTAATTCAAAACAATAAATTCCCTCCTAAAAGTGAACCTTGACAATTTCATATCAGCAGCAAGAGGATACCTGAATTTCCCAGCTACGCATCTGGCGGCGGGTATTCGGTGGCAACGTGAAGGGCAATGGATGAGAGGCACCCTTGGCAGGAATGATTACGAATTACCTCTTGCGGCTTAATAGCTCAATCCTGTTTTTATTTAAAAGTCAATCCAAGACACAAGGGAGGTGGTTTCTATGATTGATTCATGCAGGTGTAAGCCTGAACGAAAGTGGAGTAAATTATCGAAGAAAGAGAGGACTCAGTCAAAATGAAAATGCGATTTAAAAGATTCTTGTCGGGATTTATGGCAGTTGCAACTTTGGCGTCTGTTATCGTTCAACCAGTCACGGTTTCTGCTTCTGAATTAGAACCGGAGACAACTTCATTTGAACAGCAATATCCGGAACTGCAGGATGTGCAGGATACTCTTGACAAAGACGAAATTGTGGAAGCAAAGGATATTGAGATTCCCTATGGAGAAGAATTTGAGGTGGAAGTCGATCTGTCCGGTATAGAGGGCGTGAATGAAAAAAAGGTGAAAGTTTTATTCCATGAAGCAAAGAGTGAAGCCGGTACAGATTTTGATGCACATACACCGGATACCTACAAAGCTGTCTATGCAGTAGAACCAGTCAGCGGTCACCCAGCTTACAGAGTAAGCAGAAACATTACGGTAAAAGAGCCGGAAACAGAAGCACAGACAAAGAGTTCTTCTGAAAATACAGTTGGTGAAGGAAATGCCGGTGAAACAGAAGATTCAGATAATGCGGAGGAAGATGTTGATTCGGACGGGTCAATGGCTCCTTATGGCTATCTGATGGCGGAAGAAGTTTCTTTTACTGTGGATGATACTGCCGAGATCCAGAAGGTAGAGATGAAAGATGCAGTGCCAACTGGAACACTTATCATTAATAAAAAAGGTGAGTTCCTGAAGAAAGTATCTGCACTGGATTCCATTGGCGGATGGATGAAGCATCTGTTTGAATATCTTTCCGGTTCCCTGAAGGATGTTACTTTTGAGGTTTATGCCTTAGAAGATATAAAAGCAGCGGATGGTGAGAGTGAAGATTACTACAAGAAAGATGCACTGGTAGCAACGATCACGACGGATGAAACAGGCATGGCAAAACTGACAGACCTTCCTCTTGGCAAATACTATGTCAAAGAGAAAGAGACAGCAAGTGGATATGTCCTGGATGGAGAAACCCGTGAAGTGGATCTGACTTATCGTGACCAGAATACCGCAGTTGTTACTTATTCCGCTGACTGGCAGAACAAACGCCAGAGGGCAGAAGTAAACGTGTTAAAGAAAGAAAAAGATTCCGACCGTGTGCTGGAAGGGGCTGTATTTGCCCTGTGCAATAAAGAAGATATTGTCAATGCAAAAGGCGATGTGATTCTGAAAGCGGATACGGTTATTGAGGAGCAGGCTACGGATAAGGAAGGAAAATTGACCTTTACGGCAGATCTGCCACTTGGCTATACCTACTATGTGAAAGAAACTTCCCCGGCACCAGGATTTGCGACAATAGATCAGGTACAGGAATTTACTTTTGAATATGGTGGGGCAGATAAGGAAACACTGTCTTATGCGTTTACTTTTGAAGATGAGCCGACAACCGTAGAGTTTACCAAAACATCTCTGACAGACGGAAAGGAGATTGAAGGAGCAAAACTGAAAGTCACAGATGAGAGTGGAAAAACTGTGGATGAATGGACTTCCGGTAAAGAACCACATATCATCAAAGAACTGACCGCTGGCAAGAAGTATACCATGACAGAAACACTTCCTGCGGACGGTTATGTGACAGCAGAGAGCATCACGTTTACGGTGGAAGATACCAGTGAAGTACAGAAAGTGGAAATGAAGGATGATGTGACAAAAGTGCAGATTTCTAAGACCGATATTTCTGGTAAGGAGCTGCCAGGAGCGAAACTGACGATCCTTGATAAAGATGGAAAGACCGTGGAAAGCTGGACATCTGAAGAAAAGCCACACTACATTGAGATGCTTCCAATCGGGGAATATACCCTCCGTGAAGAAACTGCACCGGACGGTTATCTGGTTGCAGAGGATGTAAAGTTTACGGTCAAAGATACTGGAGAAATCCAGAAGGTTGTGATGAAGGATGAGGCGAAACCGGAGGAAACTCCAACAGAGACACCGACGGAAACACCAGAAACCACACCAACATCGGAGACGAAAACCACAGAAGAAACAAAGAAATCGACTGCACCAAAGACAGGAGATAATACGCCGATTCTGTTCTGGATTCTGCTTGCAGGGGCTGGAATGGCTGGTCTTGGTGGCACAGTGATTCTTCGCAAAAAGAAAAAATAAGAGATCATAGGATTTCTTGGTAATGGATGAGGGCATTTATGGACACAGGATTCATAGATGCCCTCTTATAAAATTTCAAGAGAAGTGAAGGGAGAAAAGAAGATGACAAAAACAGTATTGATCGTTGCTGCAGCTGCAGTATTTCTGGTATATGGATTTGTCCTTTGGTGCTGTATCAAAGTGGGAGCGGAATCAGAAAAAGAATATATGAAACTGGCAGAAAAGAGAGGAAAGGAGCAGCAATGTGATAAATGAGGATAAGACAGCAGTGAGAGAAGAAAGGGCGTGGTGTGATTGCAGGATGAAGTGAATGAGAAAACAGTCTCACTTTGTATCCGCTGTGGCAAGGTCACTGCCAATCTGCTGAAAGCTGCCATGGTAAAGGCTCTTGCAAAGATGGAGCAGGAGAAAAAACAGCAGGGACAGAAAACAAACCAGAAACAGCCCCAGAAGGAAAAGGAGGATAAGACCTACAAGGGAAAACAGAGCCTTGATAAGCTGATGAAGCAGAATGTACAGCTGTCCAACATTGAGATCACAGATGGAAACATCAAGTCTTTTGAACGGGTAGCAAAAAAGTACAGCATTGATTTCAGCCTGAAAAAAGATGTGACTGCGGACCCGCCAAGATACTATGTGTTCTTTAAGGCAAGGGATGCCGATGTGATGACTGCCGCTTTTAAGGAATACACGGGCAAGTCTCTGAATAAGGACAAAAAACCATCCGTGAGGAAGAAGTTACAGCAGGCGATCACCAAATCGCTTGCAAAGCACAGAGAGCTGGAGAAAACAAAAGGAAAGGAGAAGGAGCCATCATTATGAGTAGATTACAGAAGTTGCTTGGTGTAGGAAAAGGATACCTGGAGAGATTACCGCCGGTGGATGTACATAAGCTGCTTCGGATTGTTCTGATGAATCTTCCGTATATCGTGATCTTTTATGTTGGAAATAAGCTGGCATGGTTATACCAATACTGTGTAGGTGATTCCATGATAGAAAGACTGATGGTGCTGATCTTAAATTTCCAGATGGCATTTAGCAGGATTCTCCCAAGTATGCATAAAAATGAATTGCTGGTTGGGATTACTGGAGCCGTGGCAGTGAAGCTCATGGTCTACATGAAAGGAAAAAATGCCAAAAAGTTTCGGCAGGGAGTGGAGTATGGTTCGGCAAGGTGGGGGACGGCAAAAGACATTGCACCCTTTATCGACCCGGTATTTGAGAATAATATCCTGCTGACCATGACGGAACGGCTGACCATGAATGGCAGACCAAAGAATCCGAAATTTGCGAGGAACAAGAACGTGATCGTGATTGGCGGATCTGGCTCAGGAAAGACACGTTTTTATGTAAAACCCAATTTGATGCAGATGGGAAAATACATCAGTTATGTGGTCACGGACCCGAAAGGGAGTGCGAGACGTTCCAGTCTGAAAAGGACTGGCACATCTCAACTGAATCATTGTTTATTGTAATGAAATTAGTTCGAGTTGGAGAACTGAATGCGTGAATAGTCGAATGAAGGGGTAACGCCCTGAAAGGCTACTCTAATACTCCGGCTGGCATGGAAATGAGTAAACATTGAAATGTCAGAAGCCCGGTGAAGTCGGCAGAGAGATACCGTAACAATAGTAGTTGACGAAAGCTGTCTAGAGGTGGATGGTGTATCCTATATGCCGGGAGTCTATAAAATACCTATGGTTAGAATGGTGGATGTTAAATAATCCACTGACGAACCCTCGAATGTACGGGTCTATATCGGGACTAAGTAGAAATGCTTAGTAACACAACTAGTGTTGCTACTGCGGGTGAGTAAGACTTCTGCCTTTATGAAAATCCGTGCAATGTTACAGGCATTGATGTGGTAGCAGGCTCAGAGATGGGAACCTACGGGTATATATGAACAGATAACGCATTCGGAACGTCGTAAGCTGACAGCGTGGAGATTTTACTGTCTATGAAACGTATCGAACGGGAAAATCATCGTGAGATTAGCGATGATATAAGGGAGATAATGTCAGTGAAAGCGGTGGCATAGTACCGATGAAACCGTGATAACAAGCGGTGGAGGGATAGCCACTAGTCATACATTAGAGTAAATAAGTCACAAATGGTATGGGTTCGAGTAAGACTAAGAGATGTAATAACTCCCAGATAGGAGGTTACAGACCATACAAAAGAAAGCTAAGCTCCGGTACAACGAATATTACGATATGCAGAAAGCATTCGATGAGTTGTATCAGCAGAGCAAAAATGGTAACAACTTTTATAAGTTATTAGAAATTATCGGTTCAGAGCAGAATATTTGCCTGGCATACCGAAACCTAAAAACCAATAGCGGAAGCATTGAATTTAATGATAATAGTATTTCTGCATACCTCGTGCAACAGGGGAATTGCTATGTCATGGGAAATAGGCTGAATGTACATCAAATGAAATGTATAAGGAAAATTCCAGTAGGTGAAGGTGGTACAGATAAGCATACCAATATCGCATTTATTTCAGAGGAAATATGGCGAGCTGTTATGACAGAGGATATTTCAGAAACTATCAAAATAATGAAGAAATTCAATATGGACGATAAGCAAAGAAGGAGATTCAACCGATTGCGTGAAAATTATGGATTACTACCAATTAAGAAAAGATAACTTATAAATTTACTTGAGTATGATGGCACGCCGTATGATGCGAAAGCATCATGTACGGTGTAGAGCGGGGGAAAAGGTGGAGATTACTTCAAAGCCTTACCTATCGCTATCGATCATCATTGAGTGCGGAAAGATGCTGGTACGGCATGGATATAAAGTAAAAGTATTGAATACGATCAATTTTTCCAAGAGTATGCACTATAACCCCTTCCACTATATCCATTCAGAAAAGGATATTTTGAAACTGGTAAATACGATCATGGTGAACACGAAAGGAGAAGGCGAGAAGTCCAGTGAGGATTTCTGGACGAAAGCAGAGAGACTTCTGTACTGTGCCCTGATCGGCTATATCTGGTATGAAGCACCAGAAGAAGAACAGAACTTTGCGACCCTGCTTGAGTTTATCAACGCTTCGGAAACAAGGGAAGATGATGAGACATTTAAAAATGCAGTAGATATGCTGTTTGAGGAACTGGAAAAGGAAGAACCGGAGCATTTTGCAGTACGTCAGTATAAGAAATATAAGCTGGCGGCAGGTGTTGTATGCTCTAAAAGACTTCTTAATCAAGCGGTTGGGAAGTCTCTTAGAACACACAACCTAAAACCGAAGAAAGGAGCGCAAGTTATGAGAAAAAACGAGAAAATCACAGCTCTGTACGAACGACTGAGCCGTGATGACTTTGGCAAAGATGATGACCAACAGCGTGAGAGCAATTCCATTTCCAATCAAAAGGCTATGTTGGAGGAGTTCGCCG
>ENA-OPSW01001576-OPSW01001576.1-human-gut-metagenome-genome-assembly--contig:-NODE-1576-length-12447-cov-5.318431_pt1 | contig 12447 bp, 9 predicted proteins | sample MGYA00241463_ERZ501918 | MGnify/ENA primary metagenome ERZ501918 (study PRJEB25962, sample SAMEA2042443) | human gut metagenome | biome: human gut; feature: human-associated habitat; material: faeces... | reverse complement strand
TCAACATCTCAACGAAGAACAAAACCGAAAGTGCGCAGGAATTCGGACGTTATCCGGAAAATCAACGTTTTCTACCTCATTATCCTGTAGATGAGGTCACCGGCTTAAATAAAACCTCTGCGTTGACAATTGATAATTGGGATGGCGAGGCGAGCCTGAGATGAATCCATTGTTAATGTCCGGAAATATGGGGCCGGAGCGTGCCCATGATGGGTTTGCAAACTTAATGACCTTGTCTCCGGATAACGCATCGATATCGCCTTAAATAAACTTTCCTTGAAAAATAAAGGTTTTGATGGGATGAAGTCATCTCATCGGTCCACTGTCTTAAATAAAAACACTCTCATGGAACAGCAAGATAAGAGAGATGCTGCCGCCCCAAAAGCCCTCCGCTTCGCTCCGGTCTGCTTTTGGGTTGCCTAGAAACGGCTCATGATCCATATCTCGTTGCGTCTGATTGGTCGGATCTGGCGTGAAAGTCGGGGCAAAGCATGTGTAATAGACCTCATAACCCTTGGAATTATTAGGTTTGAGGCTTTTGAACAGAAAATGCATACTATAGACAACCTTGAAAAGAGTAAAAGTGTAAGCAAGAACGTTGGAATTCCAACGTTTTGTTACTCTTTTCAATATCGCAAAGAGTAAAAAGAGTAAATGTGTAAAAGTGTAAATCAGGTACCCCGATAGGCGCTTAGAGTGACAAATAGAGTGCTACAATCAATCCAGTAATTGCTGAAAGCCTTGCTATCACTGGGTTTGAGGATAGTTGTTAGGGAATCTCGTATTCTCCGCCTGGATTGGAACCCCGGAAACCGTTGGAATCATTCGGTTTCTGGGGTTCCTTCTTTTCCACTCCGTTTTCCGGTTCCTTCCAGATTTCCTCCGAATGCTTCTTTCGTTGGCCTCGGTTTTTGAATCGTCCCGTATCGCAAGTCTCGCGTGTACGGGCCGGCATCCAGGAAAGTCCCTGATTGCCATGCTGCGGCTTATTGGTGCCAGTCTGTGGTCTCAATAATGGGATTGTTTGCCCTCATATGTCGATATTTGATTGCGATTCGGTGGGGGAGTTGCGTACATCGTCGTTTTACGCGCACTTTTGCGCTGCGCTACGTTACGCTCGAAATCGTGACGTTGAGAGAAAGAAGCACGACGATGGTTGACAAGACGGCTGCCGGCAGCCAGCAGACTGACCAACGCGATGCTGATACTCGTGACTCTCTGGCGGCGCTTGCCCGACGCCGTTCGAATTCATCGCCAATCGTATTGCAGAGTGATGTGCAGGCCGCTCCGCAGGAAAAGCAGGAAAAACAAGAAAAGCAGAGCGAAGCTGGGTCTGCCTTGCAAACGGGCGAGGATGCGAATGATGACGCGAATCGTGCGGAAGAATCGCAAACCGTGAAAGAAAAAGACGCTGCGGATGGTCCTGATAATACGCAGCAGCCGCAGATGGCATCCATAAGCGCCATCACAACGCAGGTTTTGCCGCCAAGCTTTATTCCGACCGCAACCGGTCGTATTCGTCCTGTAACGGGCGCTTTTCCCGCAGTTCAGTCCGCTTCGCAGACGGAACAGGCGCAGCGCAGGCGATCCATCCGCTCGTTGGCCGCGGGGTCGTTGCGTAGAACCAACATCGGCAATGCTGAAAAGGCCGGCGATGCGGGGAGCGCGGGTAGTACCGGACGGACGGCGGGGAATGGCGATACGCCGTCGCCGCGAATCGCCAGCAGTGCTCCCCATTATGCGAATTGACCAGTGGACTGATCGGAACGGCCAACGTAACAAATCAGTGGAAATACTGGACATACGCACGGTACGCGCGCTTCGCGCTGCATTGTGCGTCGCTGTACTACGTCATTCCAATTGAATCGCAACAATGCGTATAGCAGATAAAAGCACATACGAAAAACGCGCATGAAAAAACGGTCCCGATATATTCGAGACCGTTTTTCATGAGTCGATGAAGCAAACGCTGTCCGGCAGCGAGCCGGCTCAGTCTTCGCTGGTTTCGCGCTTATACTGCACGAACGTCTTCATGGCGTAGGCAAGGCCGGCAAGCAGCAGAATGGCTGCGCAGGCAAGGGAAATGCCGATGCCGGTTTGTGCAAGCTGTCCATATTCCGACTTGGTCAGCGCGCCGGTGGACGCGGCGGTTTGATCGCCGGAAGCTATGACGGATCCAGTTGCAGCACCATTCGCGCCAGTGTCGGCAGCCGTGCGCACAGTGCCAGTGGTGCCGTTGACTCCAGTAACGGTCGTACCGGCATTCGTTCCAGCCGTGATGCCATGCGTGTCGGTAGCAACGGATGAGCCGCCCTGCTGACCCGTCTTGGAATTCGCATCCTTCAACGCCGCGATGAACGACTGATGCCACTGGTGGCTGCTCGCCGCGAACGCATCATGCTTGGTTTTAAGCTCGTCGTGAGTCTCTTTCATATCGGCATGCATCTGGTTGAGGTGGGCCTGCGTGTCCTGCATATCCTGATGCAGAGCGGCGTGACGCTACTGACCGGGCCAGCGCCAGTGCCGAAAGCCCCATGTTCACGGCCATGAACACCGTCATTCTTTATATCCTCGCGGTCCTCCTGGTAGTTCTTCCAGGCCTGCTCGCCGTACTGGCGAAGCGCGTCGGCGTCCTCGTGCGCGTTCTGATGCAGCTGCTCGGCGTGCTGCTTGGCGGTATCGATGTCCGACTTGATCTGCTGATTCGTCTTGTTCAAGTGCTGCACGGCCTCGCACGCCTGATCGGTGCACACGGCCATATCCTGGTCGATCTGCCCGCTGATGGTGGTGCTGCCGGCCAATCCGTCCGTAGACGGTGCGACTTCACTGGCCGAAGCCGCGGAAGGCAGGACGGCCATGCCGATGGTTAATATTCCCGCCGCTGCAGCTGCTGCAATACGATTCCTCATGGTGATTCCTCTCCTGCGCACGTTTGCACTCGATCTGTGATTGTGCGCTCGCGTTCGTTCCGTATGCCATAGTAGGAGGGGAATGTGCCTAAATAAACTGGTGGAAAAATGACATTTGTCTAGTTTCTGTGATGCTGCAGCAGTCTTCATAGTTTAAGCGGGAAACCAGAATCCAAACCAGAAGCCGGAACAGCCTGCTCAAAACATGACCAAGCAGGCCAAGCAACGGCTCAGACCGCCCGTACTTATCCCGCCCGTATTGGTTTATCTAGCGGTGGCCCCCAACAAAGATCACTCAACAATAGTGATGAATGGGCTAGCCGGCAGATTAAAGTCGTTGTACAGCATGCTCGCGCACTTCGGATTGCCACTGAACAGGTAACGTACCTGGCTCATGGCATTGAGATCGTTCAGTATTGAACCATCGGCTGCGGTGAGCAACACCTGATTGCCCCTGATAGTGGCATTGACCGCCTGCCATTGACCGGAATAATTGGCGACCTCAAACCCCTGCAATGCCGTAGTGGTGGGAGCGGCGATATTGCTGATACCGCTTAACGGGGTCGCTTTCGGAGCGCTCTTATAGTTTGGTGCGATTGCGCTCGCGCTCTTCGTATAGTTCGGCTGCATGGCTTTTAGCCTGCTTGCGGTGCCGTTCCGGAAAGACAAGGCGATTGCGCCGTTCGCAGTGTGCCGGGCATGTTCGATAAGCGGTCCGTTGGGTACGGTGGTGCCGTCTTCCATGGCGAGATATTGCGCGGCCATGCGCGCCCCGAGAATATCTTTGCCGAGCGGATGGATTAGCGCGGATGTGCCCTTGTCTGTGTCAAGGGAAACCGTCATCGCCACATTCGACGAATCGTGCAGGTTGGTGTTGCCGAGCGTAGTCCGTTGCGCTTCTCGCACGTTTTGCGTGTACTGGTAGTTTGGCCAGCGCGCGAGCTGTACGTACAGGAACGGCAGGTCCTTGCGTCCGAACACGTTACGGTACTGGTTGATGAGCGTGGTCATTTGCGATTCGTATTGCAAAGCAGTTCCGTAATTATTGGCGTCATCGCAACCTTGATACCACAGCACGCCCGCCACATGGAATCCCTTCAACGGCGCGATATGGTTCGCATAAATATCGCCGCCTTGTACATGCCGGCGAATAGGCGTGCCACCCCACGCGGTCTGGATGATGCCAATCGGCACATTGGGGTGCTTGGCGCGCAACTGCATGGCGAATTGCTGAGCCAGATAGCTGAGGTGCAGTGAATTCGTGGAATCTGCAGTCAGCCATGCATCGGCGCTCTGATTAACAGCGGACAGTGGAAAATCAGTGTCTTCAACATCATGATTTGCGATGACAAATTTCACGTTGTCATCTACGAGCGGTTTCGGCAAATCGCCTGTCGTGATTAGTCCATTGCCAAAATTGTAAGTAGCGTTTTCGTAATACTGCACATAGTTGAGTTCCATATTCGACTGGCCAGCGGCTACGAAGACGTCTCCCACATACACTTTGGCCAGTTTCAGCACGGTTTTGCCGGCGTACTGCACTTGCAGCGAATACGGATTGAGACTTGCCTTTTGCGCGCTCAGCGTGCAGGTGAAACTGCCGTTTTTCGCTACCTTTGCCTTGACGCTCTCGGAGGTGTTGCCTTGCGTAAGTGTCGCTGACAGTTTCGAAACGTCGATGGGGTTGCTTTCCGTGGAGCTGACGTTGCCTTTGACTACGATTGGCTGATCGCGCTGGAACACCATATTGTCCATGTAGTATGAGGGCAGCTGCACATCAACAGTGGCCGCAGTATGGGCGGTGGCGGTGGATTGCGATCCGGTTTTACCGGTTGCCGTTCCGTTGCCCCACTTGGGGCCGCACCCGACGATGATGGCAACGACTATTCCTACGGTTACGATAACGGCAAGTGCCGTTCTTGCCAATCGTTTCGTATTCAATTCTGATTTGCCTTGTTCTTTGTCAACGCCCGCTCGAAGGTTCTGGCCTGTTTGTCATATGCGGCTCGTTCGGTGTTGGCTTTGCTGGTGGTCCCGGACGGGTCGGCTTTGCAGTCAAGCGCCTTCGGCGATTTGACTTCTTCCTGATACAAGGTGCTGAGCTTTTCCAGATCATATGAGGAATCCATGCTGGAAAATGCGTCGACAATCTTTCCCTTGAGCTGGAAATCCTTGGAATATGAAGCGTTCATGGCGGCAACCGCGTCTCTGCAGTCGTTAATGGCATTCAGTTCGCGCATTTTCTGCGATGTTCTCACGCCCATGACGCCGAAGACCACAATGCATACCGCAACGACGATAACGGCTACGATGATGGAACGGCGAATCAAGTTCTTGACATGGTTATGCACCCAAGTGTCGCCATCTTGCACGCCTTGCGATATGGCGATTTGGAATGGATCTTTGGTGTTTGTTTGATAGGAAACCCCTGATGCGTCTGTTTCAGGCTTTCCGTTACGATTGGTGATGTTGACGGAATTGTCGGGTTTGCTGGTCCCGACGGTCGCGGTACTGCTGAAAGTCCGGGGCTTACGGACGTTACTTGCTTGACTGTCAGCTTTATTTGGCTGCCTTTCGTGCCGTGCCATGCTTTCCTCCAGGAGTCCGTGATACCGTTCTGATGTTGTCTATTGGAGGTGGTCCGACAAGGTCCTCTGTTCCCAAATGACAATACATAAGGTATGTTACCCGTTCCACTTCCGAATGCCAGCACTTCATGTTGTGGCATATTCGGTAAATGTGAAGTTTGGTCCGGAATCCAGCTGCTTTATTTTAAGTGGGGACATCTCAGAATACACTTAAGTTTTGCGTGTGCAATTGCGTCAACGAGTGAAAATGCGTTTTGTGAGAGAGGCTGACGATGATATCGCCGAAAAGCTTGATGAAGATTGCGACCACCGCTTCCGTGGCTGCAATGACGGTTTCCGTTGCCGTGGTGCCGGCTTACGCCATGCAGGATATTGCGATTGAGGATACGCCAAGTTCTTTTGCCGCAACTGTGGATGATGTGCAGAATTCGTCAAACAGCATGCCGGACAATCCGAACGCGACGCTGCCGGAAACGGTAAGCGAAAACATTTCGGACGATTCCACTGTGGTTTCGGAGAACCTTGCGGTTACGCCGGAAGGTGATGTACAGAACATTGAGACCGGCGAAACCGTGACGGACGCTCAGCTGGTCGGCACGCAATCGCAGCAACCTGATCCACTGGCCAAAACGGATGGCGAATCATTCATTCCGGTGAGTGCCTCGAATGTGAAAGATGCTGTGGAACAATCTGTGAAACAATCCGTGGAGCAATCGTCCTCAAAAAACGGAGCCACCGTGAAGCTTGCCAAATTCGATGGCAACGATTACGGCGCGCATTGGGGAACCTACAACAATACGAAAGCCTTCTTCGACTATAGAAACAACCTGTTCGCCCAGCAGGCCAAAGGCGTGATCGACGTCTCTTCATGGCAGGGGGATATCGATTGGGCTAAGGCGAAAGCCGGCGGCGTGGAAGGCGCGATCATCCGTCTTGGCTTTGGATGGGGCAATGACGCCGATGCCAAAGCGCAACGCAACATTAATGAATGCAAGCGGCTGGGTATTCCGTTCGGCATCTACTGGTACTCGTATGCGGAGGATGCGAGCGGTTCCAGGCAGGAGGGCAACGATGTGGTGTCCAAGCTCCGCCAGTTTGGCGTGAGACCGAACGACTTGAAATACCCCGTGTACTACGACCTTGAGAGTTGGACGTGGACCGGGCACACGCCGCCGAACGATCCGAACGTGTATAACGGCATCGTCAATGCTTGGTATGGCGCGTTGCAGTCCGGCGGTTACCAGAATCTCGGCGTGTACTCCTACACGAGCTACTTGCAGGGGCCGTTGAACAATGCGAACATCTATGCGAAGACACGCTGGGTGGCGCAATATGGTCCGCAGATGGAATTCACGGCGTTCGGGACCAACGATCGTGGCTGGCAGTACACCGAAAGCGGTCATATCAACGGTATCAGTGGCTCCGTGGATATGAGTGCCTTTGGCAATAAGACTTCTGTGCAGAATGGAGGGAATGACGATTCTCAGCCTTCCCTTGATGTGCGCAAGATGAGTGCTGTGAGCATTCCTAATGGGAATTATTACATCAATGTACGTTCCAAAGTGGCTTCTAGTGTTGATATCCCTGGAGCCAGTGGAGCGGATTCCACAGCTATTCAGCTGTACTCCGGCAATGGGTCCAAAGCTCAGCAGTTTACTTTCACTAAACAGTCTGATGGCAGCTATGTGATTGTTAATGTGAATTCCGGTAAGGCCTTGGACGTTCGTAATGGCGCTGCGGGTAATAATGCGGTGGTGCAGCAGTATTCGGCGAATGGTACGAACGCCCAGCGTTGGTTCATCCGTGATTCGGGAGCCGGTTATTACTTGCAATCCGCATTAGGCAATTGGGTTCTGGATCTAAGTGGTGGTAGCACGGCCAACGGTACCGCGATTCATCTGTATACGCCTAACGGAACGGTCGCGCAACTCTTCACTCTTTCCTCTAGCGAAGTCAATATTCCGACAGATGCGCCAGCAACGATTCGATCAACGAAAAACACTGGATTGGTATTCGACGTTCCTGGTGCATCAACTGCCAATAGCACGCAAATCCAGTTGTATACAAGCAACGGTTCCAACGCGCAAAAGTATCGTTTTACATCGGTAGGAAATGCGACCTACCGCATTACCAATGTGAATTCCGGTAAAGCATTGGATGTGTATGGAGGCTCGACGGCCAATGGTGCAGCGTTTCAACAATATGACAGCAACGGTACCAGCGCCCAACAATGGACCGTACGTAACTACGGTAGCGGCAAGGTGACATTAATATCAGTGAACGCGAACAAAGCCGTGGATATTCCTGGCGGCAACGCCACGCAGCAGACCAAACTGCAGATGTACACGCCTAATGGAACGGCAGCCCAGCAGTGGACAATAAGCAAGGTATCTACTCCAAGAGAACGTATGGATGCCACAGCTGATTTACATAGGAAGGATCTTCCTGACGGCACCTATGCGTTCGGATCAAAGCTGAAGACTTCCATGAAAGTCGATGTTGCCGGTGCTTCCAAGAGCGATAGCGCCAATGTGCGATTGTGGGGCGGTAATGGTACAAACGCACAGAAATGGAAAGTAACGCATGACGGCAATGGCTATGTGACGTTGATTAGCGTGAATTCCGGCAAAGTATTAGACGTTTACGGTGCAAGCACTGCAAATGGAGCCAATGTTCAGCAGTATGTATCAAACAACACGTATGCCCAAAAGTGGATCGCCATCAAGAACTCAGACGGATCGTATACCTTCCAGTCCGCGCTCGCGGAGAACAAGGTTCTGGATGTTTCGGGTGCTTCTACTGCCAATGGCGCTAACGTACAGTTGTATAGTGCGAATGGCACGAACGCTCAAAAGTGGGTGAAGTAGTCAAGCAGTAGATATTTCAAATGTGGCCTGAGAACAAAACTGCTTGTTCTCAGGCCACATTTGAAAGTTGCGTTATTTTTTGCGTCTCATCATGGCAAATTGGTTGGCGTCGATGATGAACGCCTTACGATCGTTCTTGGCCATGACGTCGAGGATTATTCCCGCTATGAACAGCAGGATTCCCGCGATAACGAGCATAACTGCTCCGATGAGTGTGGGGAAGCGCGCCACCATGCCGGTATGCCAGAAGTCTACTGTTACGCTACCGCACAGTATGATGCCGATGATGCCGATAATGGCTCCGAGCCCTCCAAAGAACGGCAGCGGCTTGTATTCGCGGATCATGCGGAAGATGGTGCTCATCACCTTGATGCCGTCACCCACGGTGTCAAGTTTGCTGACGGAGCCTTCCGGGCGGTCACGGTATTGAATCGGCATCTCGAACAGGCGTAGATTGTTGTTCAACGAATGGATGGTCATTTCGGTCTCAACTTCGAAGCCACGCGAAAGCACTGGGTAAGTCTTGACGAATGTGAACGAAAACGCTCGGTAACCGGTCATGATGTCGGTGACGTCCGCATGGAACAGGCCGTTGATGGAACCGCGTACCAAGCGGTTGCCAAAGTTGTGGAATGGTCTCTTGTTCTCTTGGAAATATGTGGAGCTCAGGCGGTCACCGATTACCATGTCATAGCCTTCAAGCACTTTATCAACCATGGCTGGCGCCGCATCAGCAGGGTAAGTATCATCGCCGTCTGCCATGACATATACGTCGGCGTCAATGTCTTCGAACATGGCGCGAATCACGTTGCCTTTGCCTTGGCGCGGTTCCTTTCGTACAATCGCACCTTCGGCCATAGCGATTTCGGCAGTGCGATCAGTGGAGTTGTTGTCATACACATAGATGTCGGCATGCGGCAGTGCTGCTTTGAAGTCGCGTACCACCTTGCCGATGGTGACTTCCTCGTTATAGCAAGGAAGCAGCACCGCAACGGAAACGTTTGAATTCTCAGGCATACGTTCTACTATAGCTTTTGTACTGGCCGTTTTTCGATTTTGCACGAGTTCATCATGCTACAGGTTTCTGCGTGGGATACAGCACGAGGAATGGGATTGTGCGGATGTTTTATAAATATAATTGCTAGGGAAACGATATAAGCGAATGAAAAAACGCGTGGTTGGGTATGACATTATCAAATCGATGGCGATGTTCTTTGTAGTGATGCTCCACTACTCATTTTACACGAGATTCTATTCCAGCGGGCTTGCTGGAACGGCGGTCACCGTATTGTGCGTGGTGTGCGTGCCATTGTTCTTCGCTGTGAACGGCGCGCTGCTTCTTCCTCGGAAGATGGATGAGGCGAAGCATTATCGGAAGACGCTGAACATCGTCATTGTGGTCACCATCTGGAGGCTGCTTGCCGCGGCGTTCTTCGTTTTCGTGGACGGTTCCCATCCGGTGACGTTGAAGGATCTTGTGCTGTTCCTGCTTGGCGGTGGCTTTGGAGATTATCCGACCGGTTATTTTTGGTTCATGAACGCCTTGATCGCAGTGTACCTTGTTTTGCCTGTGATGAAAATGGCGTTCGATTCGGAACGAAAGCTTGCATTCAACGCGCTGCTGGCTGTTTTGGCTGGTTTTACTGTGGGCAAGGATTCCCTGAAACTTGTTCTGCAGATTCTGGGAACCGCAACGAACCATGATTTCGCCTCGATTCTGAATGCACTTGATGAATTCTACATTTTCGGCTCGTACGGATACGTTTTGTTGTATTTCCTGATTGGAGGGATGATTGGGCGCTATCTAAAGCAGAAGCAGACCGGGGAACTCGATGCCGACGTCCATCATCCCCTGTTCGATATCTCTTGGGGTGAAGCCAGCGCTGGCATCGTTGTCTGCTATGCGTTGACGTTACTGATCCAGCGATACCAGCATGCCACCCACGGCACTAATTTGACTGTGGAGAACGGCTATTGGCTGCTACCGTCATTCGTTGCAACGATACTGATTCTGTTGGTATTGGGGCGGGTGAATATCCAAGGCATTTGGGCCAAAGTATTCCAGGTGATCGGCATGAACACGTTCGGCGTGTACATGCTGCATTTGGTCGGATTGGTGCTGTTGAGCAGATTACAGGCTCTACCATGGCTCCAGTTCATGGGAAACTTGAATTCCGTTGCAGTGACTTTGCTGAATGTGGTGTTGTGCGGTTGCGTGTTCGCCATATGTCTTGCAGTATCCGTGCTGTTCCGAAAGATCCCGTATATTAATCGTTTGTTCGCGTTGTAAGCATTATGAATTAGTCGAACCGATAAAGAAGAAATGAAAATGAACGGATTGAATATGCTAAAGAAAATTGAACCACGAATTGTGGTTCCGCTGGTTCTTGGCATGATGTTCGCTTTGGGAGATGAGGCTTCCAATCCTGAAGGTCATATCATGCAAATTAAAAGCGCGTTATGCGTGAAGGTGCTGCTTTTCTGTGTGCTTTTCTGTGTATTATTTCGCTTCGCTGATTGGCTGATTGCCGAAGTGCAGGGAGCGAAGAGGGAAGACCAAGTAGAGCATTATGGCTTTTTCGAATATGGGTATGCGATAAAACCGTGGTTGAAGAACGCGGCGGTGATTGCCGTGTGCTGGCTTCCGTATGAATTTTGGTTGTTCCCTGGCGTGTATTGGTCGGATACCTCCAAACAGTTGCTCATTCATTATGGTGTGGAACGATTCACGGACCATCATCCTTTTGCTTTAACGTATTTGTTTGGTTGGTTCGCTGATTTTGGACAATGGGCTTTCCATAATTCCATTTATGGTTTGTATCTGCTGATTGTCGTGCAACTTATTGCAGCGCCGCTGCTTTTCTCTTGGATGCTTTTGTACACGAGGAAGATGGGCGTTCCGCAATGGTTGTGTCATGTGGAATTGGCATTTTTGGCATTGTTCCCGCTTTTTCCGGTGATGTTTTCTTCGTTAGCGAAGGATACGATTTCCGTTCTGTTTTTCATCCCTTTCTGCATATTGTTCGTTGACGGTATTCGCACCAAAGGTTCATCACTGTCTAAACCAGGAATCATTATTACATTATTGCTGTGTGGCTTACTGACGTGCCTGACGAAGAAAGCGGGCGTGTATGTGGTGGTGCCCTCATTGCTGCTGATGTTTCTGATTGTCGGATTGTCGAAAAAAGCGAAAGCTACCGCGTTTGCCATCGGCGCAGTAATTGCTATTGTCATGATGGTCATCATTCCGAAAGCCGTTATGCCGGCGCTTGGCGTTGCCCCTAGTGGTAAGCAGGAAAGCATCCCGTTTGCCATTCAGCAGGTTGCCCATGACGTCAAATACAACAGTGAGGACATGACTCAGCAGGAGAAGAAACTGATTTCTGACTTCCTGACCATTGACTATAAAAAGATTCCCAAAGCTTACGACCCGCAGATCGCAGATCCGGTAAAAGGGACCAGTTTGAAAGACCCTGATCTGTTCAGCGATTTTATGAAGCTGTGGCTCAAGAAGACAGTGGAGCACCCGATCGGTCATTTGGAATCGTGGATGGGATTGGTTCGCGGCTGGTTCAGCTTTTCTAACAACGATGGTTCTCCAAGCGATATGGTGGTTTGCACTGAATCTGCATGGTATTACGATCCGATTTTAGAATATGTTCCGCAGTGGCCGTTGAAGGCAAGCAGAAGTGATACTGCACGTTCTGTATATGACATGGAACAGAGCGTGCCCGTATTGAATGCACTGTTTTCAAGGGCATTGTGGTCATCCATCCTGCCCTGCTTCATGCTGTACTTGGCTTTGCGTCCCGGCAAAGGCAAATGGAGTCGCGTGGCTTCGATGCTTCCGGTGGATATGTCGTTTGTGTATCTGTTGCTGGTACCAGTGTCCGGCATGGGTGGAGAGCCAACCCGATATGTGTTGCAACTGATTTGCATCGCGCCATTGTTCTTAGCGTTCATGAGTGAATCGATTGGTAAAACGAAAGAACCTCTGATTAAAACGATGGCATAAATAATACAGAAATGGATAACGTCCGAATTCCTGCGCACTTTCGGTTTTGTTCTTCGTTGAGATGTTGA
>ENA-OPSW01001557-OPSW01001557.1-human-gut-metagenome-genome-assembly--contig:-NODE-1557-length-12614-cov-3.571383_pt1 | contig 12614 bp, 8 predicted proteins | sample MGYA00241463_ERZ501918 | MGnify/ENA primary metagenome ERZ501918 (study PRJEB25962, sample SAMEA2042443) | human gut metagenome | biome: human gut; feature: human-associated habitat; material: faeces... | reverse complement strand
CATCGGCGGCCACCACTGGATCGCCCGCCGCGTGCCGGACGACAAATGCGCGATCATCCCCAACCAGCTTGGCATCGACTATTTCGATTTTGATGACGCCTTCAGCGACGCACGTGAATTCATGTGTAGCGCCGATCTGCAGGAATTCATCGAAACGCACCATCTTGGGCGCGCGGCGGGTACGCAGGGCGGCATGAACGGCGGCCACTGCAACCCGCGTATCGTATTCGGCACCGCCACCGCGAAGGACCACATCTACAACACGCCACGCGCCTGGTACATGTACCGCTATCTCGATCCGGCCGACGCGGAAAACCTTACCCCTGAATCGGACGATATTCCATGGTGTCTCGAACCGGAGAATGCCGTGACCGTCGAGGATGTCGACTTCCTGCTCGGTTCGCACTTCGAAGGCACCCCGTATGACCCGTACGGCACGCAGGGAACTGAGGAAAGCCGCCATCGCTACCGTCCGATCGGCATCAACCGCACCGGACACATGGTGGCCATGCAGATTCGCCCGTACGCGCCCGTCGAAAGCCGTTCGATCATGTGGATTTCGTACGGTTCCGGCGCGTTTACCACGTCCGCCCCGTTCTATGCGAACGTCGACGACACCCCCGCCTACCTGCGCGACACCACGCCGGAAGTCTCCACGGACTGCCTGTATTGGACGAACCGCCTGATTGCAACGCTCGCCGACGCGCACTTCTACGAGACCAGCAACGCGGTCGAGGGCTTCTCGGAAGACGTCCGTTCCTTCGGCCACTGTCTGGTGGAACGTACGGATGATGCGCTTGCGATTGGTGGGTCGGCGACTGGGGCTGGTGGCGCTGGTTCTGGTGCCGGTTCTGCGGTTGGCGGTTCTGGTTCTATGTCTGGTGCTGCGGTTGATTCCGGTTCCGATGGGCTTGCTAGTCCTACATCTGTTCCGGCCCGTCTTGCGGCGGCTAACGACGAAATGGCGGAATACCTGCGATCGCGCAATACGAAGCTGCTCGGCGACGTGCTGTACACGTCCAGCAATCTCATGCACAACAGTTTCGCCATGTCGGATCGCTGGAACTAAGCCCGCTGGTGCTTTCCGTGTCCGTTTCTCCCGAATCGGACACACAGGCATCAAAATGAAGCGCTCCTGTGTCCGAATCACCAGAAACGGACACAGGAGCGCCTAGCCGATCGCAATAATCGCAATACTCACGCAATATCGCGTAAACCCTCTATCGCGCGAAACCTGCGAAACCCGCGAAACCCGCGCGAAATCAGTTGAACCCGACCACATGTTCCGCCACGAAATATCCCTTTCGAATCACAAACCGGCCGAGCGAACCATGTAGGTTCAGCGCGCGCGACATCGCCTTCTTACGCACGTCCTTGTAAATCGTCGGCGAATACGCCTCGATATCCGCCCACATGGCCTTCTTCTTCTCGTAATTCTCCGGATCGCGCGACAAAATCATGAAAACGCTCGCGACGGAACTCTGAATCGCCAGAAAATGAATCATGTAGCGGTATAGGCCGTCTGGCACCGTACCTCGTTCGGGGGTGGCGCGCACCATGCACTGGTTGACGAGCCGCAGCTGGTCCACACGTCGGATCATCACGTCCGTCTGCACGCTCTGCCCGTCGCGGCCGATGAAATAGTGGTAGAACGGCGTATCCACGTATTGCAGCGACTTGACCCACGGGAACGGCTGGTACGCGTAGATGAAGTCCACGTAGAACGTGTGCTCCGGCAGCTGCATCTTCGATTCGCGCACCACGGCCGTACGGTAGATCAGCGCGTGCATGAGAATGTATTCGGTCAGGCCGAAATGTCCCAGATCGTCCCAAGTGAGCCGCCTGCCGGGCTCCATGGCGTGACGGAAGTTCACGACGTGCTTGTTGCGTTTGCCAACCTTGTCATACACATAGTTGGTGACGAGCATGTCGAGCGGCTCGTCCTTGCCGACCTCGCCGCGCAGCACGGCCATGACCTGTTCGAGCGATTCCGGGCCTACCCAATCGTCCGCGTCCACGACCTTCACGTACATGCCGCTCGCCGCCGCGATGCCGGTGTTGACCGCGCCGCCGTGGCCCTTGTTCTCCTGATGGATCGCGCGCACGATTCCCGGATTGCGCGCCTCGAACGTCTTCGCCATCTCCAGCGTGCCGTCGGACGAGCCGTCATCCACGATCAGCACTTCGATGTCGTCGTTGCGCTTCGACGCGATCAACGATTCGACGCACCGTTCCAGGTATTCCGTCATGTTGTACGCGGGCACCACGAAGGTGAGCGTCTTCTTCTCCTGCATATTCTTCCTCGGATCGGGCTCGTGTCGGGCCGTGCGGCTGGCCGACCGCTCCGGCCAAAAGCATAACGAAACTAACGTAGCACCATGTGCGGTTCCGGGGCGCGGTTTTGCGCACAAACGGCACCCTGAAATACGCAATCTGCACCTGAAATTTCCCCTAGGGTCATTTCGGGTGACGGTATGTCAGTTTTCGTCAATTGTTGATTGTTTTTGCGATTCGTGCGGGCTTTGCGGTTTTTGCGATTCGTTCGTCTCGTCTGATTCGTTTGATTCGTCTGCCGCTTGCGATTTGCCTACTGCTTGCGATCCGTCCGTCACGGTCGTCCCGTCCGTCGCGTCATCTCCCGCAGCAACCGCCTTCTCCTGCGATTTCGCGGCCTTCTTGCCCTGCTTCTCCTGCTTGGCGATCGCCTTCGCTTCCCGCGCGGCCTGCTTTTCCGCCTCGCGGGCGGCCTTTTCGCTTTCGTAGCGCAGTTCCGGCTTGGCTTCCATGCGGCTCAGCCCATACCATGCCAGGTTCACGATGTGCGCGGCGAGCTGCTCCTTGCTGAGCTTGCGCTGGTCGGCCCAATATTGGCAGGTGTACACGGTCATGCCGATGAGCATCTGCGCGTAATACGGCACGCTTTTGGCCGGCAGATGCTGGCGTTTGAACGCGTCGGTGAGAATGTCCTCAACGCGTACGGCGATGTCTCCAAGCAGCGAATTGAACGAGTTGGACGGGTCGGTTTTCGGCGAATCGCGCGTGAGCACGCGGAAGCCTTCGGCGTTTTCCTCCACGTAGGTGAGCAGCGCAAGCGCGGTGCGTTCCACGATTTGGCGCGGATGCGCCTGCGGGTCGGACAGCGCGTTGATGAGAACGTCGGTGAGCGCGCGCATTTCGCGGTCCACCACCACGGCGTACAGGCCTTCCTTTCCTCCGAAATGTTCGTAGACGATGGGTTTCGACACTTTTGCGGTCGAGGCGATCTCTTCCACGCTCACTGCTTCGAATCCCTTGGCCGCGAACAGCGACCGACCGATTTCGATAAGCTGTTCGCGCCGCTGATACGACGTCATTCTGGATGTATTGGCCATACTGCCTAGTTTTTCACGTCCCGTGGATAGCCCCATTGCCTGCCCTGGCAGAGATGAGTGGCGTGTCCGTTGCGCTTTTTAGGCTGGAACCATGGATACGAATGTGATTATTGCGATTGTCGCGGTCGTCGTTATCGCGGCATTACTTGCGATTGGCGGATGGTGGTTCGGTAAGAGCCGCAAGTCCGCCGTGGACAAGTCCACGGAAGCGGCGAAGGCCGATGCTCGTTTGGCTACGGAGAAGTCCGCCGCGCAATCTGCCGCCGCAAGTGCCGAAAACGCTGAGAAAACCAAGGAAACCGCGGAATCCGCAGCGACGGAAGTGGAATCCGCGACTTCGTCTGCCACACCTGAATCGCCAGTGGCAACTGAACCAACTCCGGTCGGGTCAGCCGTAACTGAATCCGCGACCCCAGCCGTCGAAACCCCTGAAGCTGCCGGCACCCGCATGCAGCGCCTCAAGGCGCGCCTGTCCAAGTCCGGCAATCCGTTCGGCAAGGCCCTGTTCAACATCCTCGCCAAGGACCAGCTCTCCGAAGCCGACTGGGAGGACGTCGAAGACACCCTCCTGCTCGCCGACGTGGGCGCGGAAGCCAGCGAACAGCTCGTCGAGGAACTGCGCAACGACGCCCGCATCGCCGGCCAGTCCGATCCGGCCGAAGTGCGTGCGGCGCTGAAGGACAAGCTGCTGAAGCTCGTCGGCACCGACGTCGACCGCCGTCTCAACGCCGACAAGGAAGGCGCGAACAAGCCGAGCGTCATCATCATGGTCGGCGTGAACGGCACCGGCAAAACCACCACCGCGGGCAAACTCTCCCGTCTGCTTGTCTCCGAAGGCAAGCAGGTCATGCTGGGCGCGGCCGACACGTTCCGCGCCGCTGCCGCCGACCAGCTGGAGACCTGGGGCGCGAAGGTGGGCGTACCGGTCGTGCGCTCCGACAAGGACGGCGCCGACCCGGCGTCCGTCGCGTTCGAAGCCAGCGCCAAAGCCAAGGAAGAGAACGCCGACGTGCTCATCATCGACACCGCCGGCCGTCTGCAGAACAAGTCCAACCTCATGGACGAGCTCGGCAAGATCCGCCGCGTCACCGAAAAGAACCTGCCGGTCGATGAAGTGCTGCTCGTGCTTGACGCCACTACCGGCCAGAACGGCATGACGCAGGCGAAGGTGTTCGCCGAAGCGATCGGCATCACCGGCGTGGTCCTGTCCAAGCTCGACGGCTCCGCCAAGGGCGGCATCGTGATCTCCGTGCAGAAGGAGCTCGGCGTGCCCGTCAAGCTGGTCGGCCTGGGCGAAGGCCCGGACGATCTCGCTCCGTTCGATCCGGAAGGTTTCGTCGACGGCATCCTCGCCTGACGTTCCCATATTTTCCGGATTTGCGATTTCCGTAGCGAAAACCTCCCGTCACGTTCCGTACGTGGCGGGAGGTTTTCGTATTGCGATTACTGCTCAGCGCCAGCCGTACCGGCAGCGCCAGCCCCCACTCCCGGCACTTTCCGGATCGTCAGCTTCAATAGCAGCGGCGCGACCAGCGTCACCAGCGAAATGATGAAGATGATCGTCGAATAGTATTCGCTGCCGAGCACATGCTCGTTGAAGCCGATTTGCGCGGTAATCAACGCCATCTCGCCACGCGGTACCATGCCCGCGCCGATCATCAGCGCCGAAGCGCCGCCAAAACCGGCCATGCGGCCACCCAAACCGCAGCCGACGACCTTCGTGATCACGCCGAGAACCGTCATGATCGCAATGAACACAATCATCTTCGTATCATCCACGCCTGTGGTCTGCAGGCCGATGCCCACGAAGAACACCGGCACGAACAACGTGTCTCCAACCGGCTCGATATACCGGTCCGCGTCCTCCGCGTAATCGCTGTTGCTTACCGCGATGCCGGCGAAAAACGCGCCCACCGCGTAGCTCAATCCGGCCAGATTCGACGCCCACGCCATCGCCAGGCAGATGATCACGGCCATCACCGCGATGCCGGACGGCGCCTTCAGCACGCCAGCCAGCGTCATCAGCGCCGGCGCCACCCAAACCACCACCACGGCGGCCGCCACAAAGAACAGCACCTGCTTGAGCAGAATCAAACCCAGCCCTGCCACGTCCACGCTGCCGGTGTTGACGAGCGTGCACATCACGGACAGCAGGATCACGCCGATCACATCGTCAGCCACGGCCGCGCCGAGAATCGACACGCCTTCCTTCGAATCAAGCAGTCCGGCTTCCTTGAGCACGGCCACGGAAATCGACACGGACGTGGCGGAGAACACCACGCCGATGAACGCAGCCGGAATCGGCTTGAAGCCAAACAGCAGGCTCACTCCACCCATCACCGCCACGGGGAACACCACGCCCATGCACGCGATGATGACCGCCGCCTTCGAATATTTCTTCAGCAACTGCAGGTCGCAGCCGACACCGCCCAAAAACATGAGGATGATGATGCCGAGGTCGCTGAACAATGACAGCGAATCGCTCATGTGCATCACGCCCAGCAGCGAAGGGCCCACGAGAATGCCGACGAGGATCTGCCCGATCACTTCCGGCAGCTGCGCTTTGCGGCAGATCAGCCCGGAAACCGTGGTCAGCATCAAAATGGCGCACAGTGAAATGATGAACGTTGCCATGGTCCTCGCCGCTCTCTCGTTACGCGCGTCATACGTTCGCCGCACCGCGCGTTCGGTGTACATGCCACGCGCTCGCCGTACGCGGCGTTCTCTCGTCGCGTGCCACGCGTGTTCCGTAAGTTTCAGCTACCCAACTTACTCCGTCCGCAGCGTTGCCCGCCGCTTCCGTCCACCGTCGCAATTTCATATTGCGATTGCCGGGCGATTATGCCTTCCATATTTCCGTACCGCCAGTTTCGTTGGAATTCCGCCATTTTTCGGCGTAGGTTGACGTTCCGCGCGGATGGCGTTACGTTGGCGTAACACGTCGTAACGTTTTCAAAACGCGGCCGGCGTTCCATATCGTTCTGTCAGCCCCACACGATGGGGACGGAAATGTTGAACCAAATATAGAGAAAGAAAGAGGAGGGTGACATGGGCCAGCTTGATTCTGGAAATGCCGCGTGGATATTGACTTCCGCGTCCCTTGTGTTCCTCATGACGCCTGGTGTGGCGTTCTTCTATGGTGGCATGGTCCGCGCCAAGGCCGTGCTGAATATGATGATCATGGAGGCGGCCGCACTGTCCGTCACGATGATCATGTGGGTGCTGTGGGGTTGGTCGATCGCCTACGCCGGCACCTCGGTCGGCGGCATCTTCGGCGACCCGGCAACCGGCTTCCTGCTGAAGGACACCATGGTTTCCGATAAGGGCGTCTTCACATCGGCCGCACTGAACGGCAACAACTACCCGGTCAGCGTGGACGTGGCCTTCCAGTCCGCGTTCGCCATGATCACCGTCGCGTTGATCTGCGGCGCCATCGCCGAACGTGTGAAGTACTCCACGTGGATGATTTTCGTGGCGCTGTGGATCACGTTCGATTACGCTCCGCTCGCTCACATGGTGTGGAACGGCGGCCTGCTGTCCGCCGACGGCGCCATTTCCCAGGCGATCGGCGCAGCCGCCCACGATTTCGCAGGTGGTACGGTCGTCCACATCAACGCCGCAGTCGCCGCTCTGGTCATCGTGCTGATCATCGGCAAGCGTAAGGGCTTCGGCACGCAGCCGTTCCGCCCGCACAATGTTCCGTTCGTCATGCTCGGCGCCTTCCTGCTGTGGTTCGGCTGGTTCGGCTTCAACGCCGGTTCCGCCTTCGCAGCCAACGGCACCGCCGGCTACGCGTGGGTTTCCACGTCCGCTGCAACCGCTGCGGCAATGCTCTCCTGGGGCTTCACCGAGAAGATCCGCACCGGCCACTACACCGCAATGGGTGCCGCTTCCGGCATCGTCGCGGGCCTCGTCGCCATCACCCCGGCCGCCGATGTGGTCTCCCCGCTGTGGGCCATCGTGCTCGGCGCCATCGCCGGTGTGCTCACCTGCCTGGCCTGCGGTCTGAAGTTCAAGCTCGGCTATGACGATTCCCTCGACGTCGTTGGCGTCCACGGCGTTGGCGGCTTCACCGGCACCGTGCTCATCGGCTTCTTCGGCGAAGGCACCGGCCTGTTCGCAGGCGGCGACTGGAGGCAGCTGGTCGTCCAGCTCATCGTCGCTCTCGTGGCCATCGTCTGGTCCGCCGTCATCACCGGCATCATCGCCTTCGCTCTGGAGAAGACGATCGGCTGGCGCGTCACCGAAGCCCAGGAAGTCGGCGGCATCGATCTTGCCGACCAGGGCGAACGTGCTTACGATTTTGCTGGTACCGCCAGCTCCGTCCTCAAGGAGGTGAAGTGAGATGAAGCTCATTACCGCTATCATCCAGCCCCATAAACTCGACGATGTCAAGGAAGCCCTCGCAGCCGCGGGCGTGCACGGCCTGACCGTGTCCGAGGCAAACGGTTATGGCCGTCAGCGCGGCCACACCGAGGTCTACCGTGGCGCCGAATACACCGTGGATCTCATTCCGAAGATCCGCATCGAGGTGCTGTCCGATGACGCCGATGCCGAAACCCTGGTTGGCGTGATCGTCAAGTCCGCCGGCTCCGGCACCATCGGCGACGGTAAGGTCTGGGTGGCTCCGCTTGACTCGGTGACCCGCGTGCGCACCGGCGAAACCGGTTCCGCCGCCATCTGATCCGTCCGGCCTTGTGATCGGGCCGATTCGGACAAGATGAAATAAAGACCCCCGGGCTTGAAGTTCGGGTTATCAATTACGACACATCCCCGTACGTGCCTCGCGCCGTGCGGGGATTGTCATAAGTCGTCATAGGTTTCATAAGGAACGTGCGTTATGACTTCAGCAGTCGATGGTCTCAAACAACGGTTCATGGCCATGAGCCAGCCCGACGCCGACGGCGTCTACCGCAATGGCGCGGCGAAACGCAAAGCCCGCACGGAATTGGCCATGGGCAATCTCACACAGTTGTGGAACGAAGCCTGCGAGGCGGTTTCCTTCGATGTTCCGGCAACCGGCATCGGCCTCGGCGCGGTCGGTTCGCTGGCACGTGGACAGGTGGGCCCCAGCTCCGACCTTGATCTGGTGGTCATCTACGAACCGCACGCGCTGACCGACCAGCAGCTCAACGAGCTCGCCAACAAACTGTGGTATCCGATTTGGGATTCCGGCCTCGACCTCGACCAGTCGGTACGTACCGTCGCGCAATGCGAGGCCGTCACCGACCGCGACCTGCCCGCAGCCATGGGATGGCTGGACGTGGTGCCGATCGCGGGGGACACTGGACTTATCGAAAGCACAGCCGTATCCATATTGGAACGATGGCGCAAGGCCGCACGCAAACGTCTGCCGGAACTGCTCGGCTCCGCCAAATCGCGCCTCGACGAATTCGGCCGCATGGCCTACATCAACCAGCCGGACATCAAAGAGGCACGCGGTGGTTTGCGCGACTCCGTATTGGTGTCCGCGCTCGCCGCATCCTGGCTTGCCGACCGTCCGCACGGCACGTATGACGACGCCGTCGAACGGTTGCTGGACGTGCGCGACTGCATCCATCTGGTCGCCGGCAAAGATACGAACATGCTGCTATCGCCCTACCAAGCCAAAGTCGCGGCGATGCTCGGTCTGGCCGATCCGACGCTGCCAGACGGCGAACGTGAGGCGAAGTCGATCGACGATCTGCAAACGTTGCTGGCACGCGTTGGCCGGCAGATCGCGTTCTCCCTTGATTCCACCGCGTCGCGCGCCGAGCATTCGTTGACGCACGACAAGCCGCGATTCGCCTTCTTCCAAGTGTTCCAGCCGCGCGGTGGCGGCAAACGTCAGGCACCGACCTTCGATGTGATCGCCCCCGGCGTGGCCAAGCATGAAGAGGAAATAGTGCTCGCTCCGGGCGCGGAACCGGCCGCCGACCCGAACCTCGTGCTGCGCGTGGCCGTCGCGGCCGCGGAATTCGGCCTGCCGATCGCCCCGGGAACGTTGCGGAATCTCAAAAAGTGCCCTATCGGCGACCGCAACTGGACGGACGAATCGCGTGAACTGTTCATACGATTGCTGGCTTCCGGCCCCGCGCTGCTCAACGTGTGGGAAGACATCGATTTCATCGACGTGCCCGGCAAGCTCATCCCCGAATGGTTGGGCGTGCGCAACCGGCCAAGCGCGTCCGCCGCGCACCGCTATACGATCGACCGGCACATGGTGGAGGTCGTCACGCGGCTCGGCCGTGAAACACCCAGCGGTGGGCGGTACGACGACCGGCATTACGAGGCGCTGCTGCTCGCCGGCATCCTGCATGACATCGGCAAACGACCGGGGGTGGCCAACCATGCGGCGGAAGGCGCTCGGCATGCGACCGTGGTCGTGGAACGCATGGGATTCGACCGCGACATCGTCCGCTGGGTCACGCTGCTGGTACGCGAGCATCTGACATTGTCGGAGTTCGCCACAGGCCGCAATCCCAATGATCCCAACGTCGGCGATGATCTGGCCGGCCGGCTCGACCATAATCCCGTGCTGCTCGACATGCTGTTCGACCTGACCCGCGCCGACGGCTCCTCGTTGGGGGCCACGTCCGGCGAGACCATCTCCAAACAGTACGGGTGGAGCAAATGGCGTGAAACGTTGGTGCGCACCATGTACAACGCCACCCGATACCACATGTGAGCGCCGGTTTCTCGCATGCGCCAAGCCGATATGCCCCCGTATTTCTCGTCGTTTACGGAAAAGCGGGGTGCATATCACCTTCCGTTCACTTCGGCAAATCGAAATAAGGGAATCGGGGTACATGCTTTAGGATGTCCCCAAGTTGTCCACTCAGTTATCCCCACTCTGTGGATAAGTCGAAACGTTTTCCACATGGTTATCCCCAATATGTGGATAACTCGGCTTTTTTCGACTTTCTTATCCACACCAAAGCCATTCGCGCGTGTCGTTCGGTGGATGCGGAGATTCATCCATAATCTCAATGCAACACCGGTCGTGACGGCACGCACGTATTATGGTTTTCCTCGGTATTGAACACATTCGATTGACTGCTGCGGTTGGAGGGACATGGCGGAGAACGACTCTTGGAACAACGGTTCGGCGCAGAACCGCGGATTTTCGAACGCTGGAAACGGTGCGAACGGCATGAACGGCCGATCCGGCCAAGCCGTGCGCGACGCCCTGTTCGACCGCGTGCCGCCGCATGACGACGCCGCCGAAATGGCGGTGTTGGGCGGCATGCTGATGAGCAAGGACGCCATCGGCGAAGTATCGCAGATGATCGACGTGTCCGACTTCTACCAGCCACGCAACCAAACCGTGTACGAAGCGGTCATCAAACTGTTCTCGGCCTCCCAGCCGGTCGACGCCGTGCTGGTGGCCAACGAGCTGCTCGCCGAAGGCAATCTGGAAAAAGTGGGTGGCTCCGACTATCTGCACAGCCTGGTCGCATCGGTTCCGACCGCCGCAAACGCCACGTATTACGCCGACATCGTGCATCAGCGCGCCATCCTGCGTAATGTGATCGCGGCCGGCACCAAAATCGCACAGCTCGGCTACACCGCAGAAGGCTCGCAGGCCGAAGACGTCGTCAACCTGGCGCAGGCCGAAGTATATGAGATGTCCACCGGCAAAGTGCGGCAGGACTACGCGCCGATCGGCACCGTCATCGCCGATACGCTTGACCAGCTCGACCGTCTGCAAAGCGGCGAAGTGTCCCGAGGCGTGCCGACGGGCTTCCGCGACATCGACGACGTGACGCAAGGCCTGCAGCCCGGCCAGATGATCGTCGTGGCAGGCCGACCGGCCATGGGCAAGTCCACACTCGGTGTGGATTTCGCCCGTTCCGCGGCACTGCATCACGGATTGACGACCATCATCTTCAGCTTGGAAATGAGCAAAAACGAGTTGGCGCAACGTATCATCTCCGCTGAATCCAACATTCCGCTCGCCGCCATGCGCCGCGCGGACGACATCACGCCGGAACGTTGGGCCATCCTGAACGAGTTGCAAGGCAAGCTGCAGAACGCGCCCCTGTTCATCGACGACAGCCCGAACATGAGCCTGATGGAAATCCGCGCGAAATGCCGCCGACTGAAGCAGACGAACGATTTGAAACTCGTCGTCATCGACTACCTGCAGCTCATGACCTCCGGCAAGGCCGTGGAAAGCCGCCAGCAGGAAGTGTCCGACTTCTCCCGTGCGCTGAAGCTGCTCGCCAAGGAGCTGGAAGTGCCGGTGGTGGCACTGAGCCAGCTGAACCGTGGCCCCGAAATGCGTCAGGACAAGAAGCCGCAGCTGTCCGACCTGCGTGAATCCGGCTCTATCGAACAGGACGCCGACGTGGTGTTCCTCGTGCACCGTCCGGACGCCTACGACAAGGAGGACCGCCCGGGCGAGGCCGACATCATCATGGCGAAGCATCGCAATGGTCCGACCGACACGTTCAATCTTGCGTTCCTTGGCGCGTATTCGAAGTTCAAGGACATGCCCCAGGATTACCAGTCCCAGCAGGAGGCGGTGTGATATGGCTTGGAATTCCTTCGCAACCCCGTTGATCGGCAAGGCCGTGCGCGCGGCCTCCCGTTTGGCGCACGGCGGTGGCAGCGCGTTCCCCGGCAAAATCGTGGAACGCATCGACCCGCAATTCCTGTCGCGCACATTGGCGCAACTGCCGCTCGGCGTGGTGCTCGTCTCCGGCACGAACGGCAAAACCACCACCACACGCATGGTGGCCAGCATGCTGCAATCGCTCGGATTGAAGGTGTTCACCAACCCGACCGGCTCGAACTTCACCCGTGGCGTGGTTTCGTCGCTGCTTGCGGAAGTCTCGCTTTCCGGCAAACTCGACGCCGACATCGCGGTGCTGGAACTCGACGAGGCGTACGCCGTGCATTTCGTCAAGCAGGTGCCGCCCGACTACTGCCTGCTGCTCAACGTGATGCGCGACCAGCTTGACCGTTTCGGCGAGATCGACAACACCGCGCGACTGCTGTCCAAAGCTGCGGAAGCCACCACCGGTACCGTCGTGCTCAACCGTGAGGACCCGCGCATCGCCCGTCTTGCTGACGTGGCGCATACGGAAGACGGCGTGGAAGTACGCTACTTCGGCCTTGACGAATCGTTGCGCGGCTTCTTCCCGTCGGATGACGACATGAGCACCACTGTTGACGCGGAAGCGCACGACAGTGCGGAACATGGCGGAAATATTGGCGATTCGGGCAATGCCGGCGATACTGCCGATGCCGTTGCGGCTG
>ENA-OPSW01001548-OPSW01001548.1-human-gut-metagenome-genome-assembly--contig:-NODE-1548-length-12698-cov-2.762635_pt1 | contig 12698 bp, 5 predicted proteins | sample MGYA00241463_ERZ501918 | MGnify/ENA primary metagenome ERZ501918 (study PRJEB25962, sample SAMEA2042443) | human gut metagenome | biome: human gut; feature: human-associated habitat; material: faeces... | reverse complement strand
GCTTGAAATCTCCACTTGCAAATTCCACAAAAACAGTGTTTCAAATCTGCTCCGACATGTTCTGCGGTCGGACGCGCGGTGATGCGGGTGGCCCGGCTCGCCGCGGCCGCATAGAAGACGCGGGCGATCATGGTCAGCGACCATACCGTCATCTTCGACCGCGATTCCAGAAGTTGCTTCCAATGTTCTTCGCTGACCTGCGCCGGCCGTTCGACGTCGTCGAGGCCGCTGGTGAAGACGCTGGCCATTTTGGGCACGTATTTGCGGGGTATGAAATCGCCCGCGTTGATGCTTCCGCCGGCGAACAGCGCCTGCTGGTGGTACGCTTCGTCGCCTTGCCCTTTGCGTGGCGCGGGGGCCGCGTATTCCATGACGTGGAACAGGGCGCTTTGGGTGATGTCCGGCATGGCTGCGATCGCCTGCGCGCCACGTTTTCCGCCGTGTTCCGGGAAGGCGAGGCCCAGCTGGTAGCAGACGAGCTGCAGGTCGCTGAACAGGGAGCGTCCGTTCGGCACTTTGCCGGTTTTGTAGTCGATCAGCCGTACCTGTTCGCGGCCGTCTGCGGTACGGCGGTGTTCAAGACGGTCGATTCTGCCCGACAGGCGTACGGTGAGCCGGTCGCTCATGCCGGTTTCCGGCCAGCCGTCGACGAGCGCGCCCATGATGGCGATGAGTTCGTCGCGGGAGATCGGAGCGTTGCCGTCGATGGCGTTGTAGGCGTCGAGGATGTCGTCGAAGTCGAATCGCGCGGCGAACTGCCGTTCCGCTTCGGCATGGTCCAATGTTCCCACGGTGATGTTTTCGGTGTTGTTCGACGGGTATCCCGTACGGTTCGACTTGACGAAATATGTGGCGATGTTGCGCAATGCGACCGACGCCTTCGCGTCCTTGCCGAGCGCCTTGTACCGTTCCTCGGGGTCGTCGATGGCGTTGAGGTCGCCACGTAGGGTCTTGTATCGGCTGATCATCCATTGGGCGATTTCGTCGATGTTGTCCTCGTCGCTTACCGCGGTGTGGTTTTGGGGCAGGTCGAGGCCGGCTTCGGTGGCCTGTTGCGCGACGGCGTGGATGAGCGAGCCGAAGCTGGTGGCCGCGCTGCCCATGCGTGGGCCGGCGAAACGGTTCTCCAGCATCCAGCACACCGGGCACGCCCACAAACTGTCCACGGCGGATGGAGAAAGGGTGACCACGTCGGATTGGCCGTCCGTTTTTTCGATGGATTCCGGTTGTTCGATAAGCTTCGCCTTGTCGGCATGCTCCGTTTTTCCGTCAGATTCCATCTTGCCGTCGATTCCCGTCATATCGTCGGCTCCCGCATGTTCCGTAAGGAACGCCCAATTGTCGGGATTCGCGGCGGCGATGCCATGCGATGCCAACAACGCCAAGGCTTGCGCGGCATCGCGCGCTTGGGGGGAATCGGCCGGCGCATGGGCCAGCACGCTTCGCGCGGCGGCGACCAGGCCACGCGGGTCGGCCTCCAGTCCCGCGTATTCGCCGGCCTCGCCGACCGCCGTGTACACGCGTGTTTCCGCATCGGCATCCCGGTCGCGGTCGAACCATTCCGGCAGGTAGCCGTAGAGGAAGTCGGACGGCACATGGTCTTCGTTGAGGACCGCGCTTACCGTCACGCGCTCATCGGCGCGGGTGAGCGCCACAAGGAGGCTTTTCTGTTCGGAGGCGAGCACCGCGGCGAGCTGCGCGTTTTCGCGGCCTGCGGAAGTGACGATGTCGTCGGACAGTCGTCCATGCAGCATGATGTCGGCGAGCTCCTCCCCGCCAAACAGGGTGTTGCGCGGTGAGAGGTTCGGCCATTGGCCTTGTTGGAACGCAGGCATGAATACTAGTTTCCAATGTTTTCCGGCAGCTCCGGCGGGCGTGGTGAGCGTCACGGCCTGATCGATCGGCGCGGTGTGCGCCAGGGAGTCGGCTTCGATGGCGAGCGCGCGGACCTGTTCGATGAACGCGTCGATGGTGTGCGCTGCCGTCACGCCGTTCGATTCGCCGCCGGACGCGTAGCTGAACAGGCGCATCGCGGTGTCGAGCCGGTCGTTGGCCGCGCGGCCTTCGGCGTTGTTGCGCAACGCCGTTTTCTGCCAGATTTCGGCTTTGCCGAACGCCTGCCATGCACAGTCGAGCATGTATTGCGGTTCGTGGGATGTCAGGCGTGCCTCCGACCGCAGGGTATCGTCAAGCGTTTTCCACAGGCGTGCGAAGGCTTGCGCTTGGGGGTCTTTGCGGCCCAGTACGGAGGCGATCGCGTCGAGCACGCGGTCAGTGTCGCCTTCCAATAGCAGGATGTACAGCGCGTTCATGCCGAAGGATGGTTCGTCCGCGTCCTCAGCGGCACGCTCTCCCGTCATCAGCCGGTCGTCGGTGTCGATTGCCGGCAGGCCCATGTCGGCAGCGTTTTCCGTGTCCGACGCCGATGCCGCCACGCGTGCGGTGTGGAAGGTTTCGACGTAATCGTTCCAATCGTCGATCAGCTGTGGCAGCAGCGCGCGTCCGGACGTGTCGGACGTGGTCGGATCGGCTGTATCGTCATGCAAAACCGTGGCCAGCGAGCCGAGCGCGTTCATCGCCGATTCGACCACGCACAGCCGAGCCGGACGTTCGCCGGGGGTGGTGATCAGCGGCGAGTTCATGATTGATGCGACGCGTGAGCGCACGTATGCGCCGGCCGTGTCGAGGTTCATGGACGAGGTGGCGATGCCTTGCCGTTTCAGTTCGGCCAGTTCGATCATGGAGAACAGGCCCTGCACGAACGGTTCGTCCTTGAGGGGGCGGGTCACGCTCGAATAGCGTACGGGCACGCCGTCGGCGCGTAGCCGTTCGCCGAACGTGCGCACGGTGGCGTTGTCGTGGGCGATCACGGCCATGTCGTTCCAGTCGCGGCCGTGTTCGAGATGTTCGGTTTTGATTTTCCACACCACGTCGTCGAGTTCTTCGACGGTGGAACGGTACATCGCGGCTTCAAGACTGCCGTCGTGCGTCTCCGGTATGGCGATGGCCGGCATTTTGCCGGGGCGGTTCGCCAGCGCGTCGTCGGTCGATTCCGTGCTGGCGATGGTCAGGCTCACGCGGCTCGTCACCGCAGCCAGGTCCGTGCCTTCGGCCATATGGGACGGTTCCAGCCGTACCAGTCGCGCGCCCAATCGCGATTGCGCCATGTTGAACAAATATTCAGGGTACGATCCGCGGAACGTCTGCACCGCCTCGTCGGGGTTGCCGACGAGCAACAGTCGCACGCCACGGTTGCGCAATGCGGTGAGAAAGTCGAAGCCGGCGAGTGTGGCGTCCTGGAAATCGTCGACGATGACGAGTTTCGGCAGGTCGGACGTTTCGGCTTCGTTCACGGCGGCCGCGGCGTCGATCATGAGCTGCGAGGCGTCGAGACGGTATTGGTCCGGATATGCCTCGTTGATGGCCTGGTTGTATTCGGCGCGCAGCGCGAAGGCGAGCCGCCATTGCACGCGCAGTCGTTCGCGTCGTTCGTCAAGCGTGCCGTGTTCGTCGGCAGCGCGGGAAATCAGCGCGTCTTCGAGTTCCGGTTTCGCGCCGATCTCGTTCATGCGGGCAAGCATGTCGCGCAGCTGGTTGGCGAAGGCGTCGGTGGCGTCGTCCACCACCATGCCCGACCAGTCGGCGACCACGAAGTAGGTGCGCAATAGCGCGCAGGTGGAGCATTCGTCGCCGTGCTCGGCATGTTCGGCATGCCTGGCGAGCACGCGGCGGATGACCACGTCCTGTTCGGCCCCGTTGAGCAGTTTCGGCAGGGGTTGTCCGGCATGCGATCGCACGGCGGTCATGATGCGGAACGCGACGGCTGGCAGGGTGGTGACGGGGCGTGCCTGCGAGATCGCGGACAGTTCGCGGATCACGGTGTCGCCGAGCCGGTCGGCCACCTGTCTGCCGGAGACCGTCATCACGGCGTACGCGTCGCCATGCCGCTTCATCGCGGCGACCAGCATGTCCAGCGCGAACCGGGTCTTGCCGCTGCGGGGTGCCCCCGCAACCAATGTCACGTCATCGAGATCGTCCACATCCATCATGTCTCCCCAGCTTAGCCGAACGGTCCGGCCACGAATCGCATATCATCGTCCGAAGCCGTCCTGAAAACGTCATCGTGGACACCGCCATCTTTATATATGGACATCGATACCCTCTACAAAGTTTTTCGGACACCGCCACCAATAAGATTGACTAGCGGCGCAGCCCGGGAAGGTTCAACAGCGAACAGACGGCCTGCCCATGATGACGAGTACGGTCGAAGCATAGACGCAACGCACGGAACCGGGCAGGAACTACAGGAAAGAGGAAGCATGGAAGCCTCAAGGAGCATTCCCCCTCAGATTCCCGGCTACACACTGATCAAACGGCTGGGCTCCGGTTCCGAAGCCGACGTGTACCTGTACCAGCAGCTTTCCCCGGCCCGTCAGGTGGCCATCAAAATCAGCAAGAACACGCTCGACCCACGTGCCGCGGTCCGCTTCCGTTCCGAAGCGAATTTCATGGGGCAGATCTCCACACACCCCTACATTCTTTCCGTCTATGAGAACGGCGTGACCGTCAACGGGCGCGGCTACACCGTGTTCGAATACGCTCCGGGCGGCAATTACAAGACGTTCCTCGAGCATGGCCGTCTCACCGCCGACCAGATGCTCACTGTCGGCATCGATCTGGCGAGCGCGCTGTTCACCGCGCATCGCAAAGGCATCATCCATCGAGACATCAAGCCCAGCAATATTCTCATCAACGCGCACAATATGCCCATGCTCGCCGATTTCGGCATCGCCGGGACCGTCTATGGGCGTCCGGGTGTCGGCTTCACCATCGCGTGGGCCGCGCCGGAGGTGCTTGCCCAAGGCGGTGGCGGCAATGAATCGTCCGATATCTATTCGCTTGGCGCCACGCTGTTCGCCATGCTGATCGGCCAATCGCCGTACGAGTATTTCTACGCCGATGTGCTGGGCGATTCCCAACGGCAGGTGCGGGCCGAACGGCTCAAGTCCGTCATTCTCAACAATCCGCTGCCCAAGCTCAACCGTCCCGACGTGCCGGCCGAAGTGGAACGGGTGTTGCGTAAGGCCTTGAGCCGTACGCCCGAGGATCGTTACTATTCCGCGTTGGAGTTCGCGCGCGACATGCAGCGCGTGCAACAGGCCTTGTATGGCCGTGCCGTGCAGACCACCGTCGAGGGTGTGCCGGATTATCCGCAGAACATGTACGCGCAGACTTCCGCATTCGACCAGTCCGCCCCGGTTGCGAAACAGCATGCCCGGTGGGCGAAGCCGTTGGCCGTCACGGTTGCGGCGGCGGCCGCCGTGGTCGTGATGGCGTTGGCGTTCGTCACCGTCGTCATGCCGAATATGGATGCGGCTTCCGACAACAGCAAGGTGCAGGTGCAGAACCATGGCGCCCAGAACCATGCCGAGGACGATCCCGATTCGGCGATCACGTCGGGCAGTGTGCCGAGCGTGCAGGATCTTACGGGCGAATACACCGCCGACGGCAAAGTGCGGTTCACGTGGGTCAATCCTTCGCCGAAGGATGGCGATTCGTACGCGTGGTCGCTGGTCGGCGATTCGGGAACCGACCCGAACGCGCAGGGCACCACCACGGAGTCGACGAGTATCGAAATCGATCCGGCCGACGGCGCGCAGACGTGCGTGCAGGTGAGTCTGGTTCGCGCGGACCGGCAGATGTCCGAGAATCCCATGATCGCGTGCGCGGCCAAGCCGTGAGTTTGCGGCCGGATGCGGGTGACATGAACCGATACGAACCAATACAGCCCGGCATGCATGCGGGCAAACAGGTAGGCGCATGCGGTTGGATGCGCGGTCAAGCAAAGTTTGGGCACAATCAGGGAAGAGCCAGTCGATGAGCAAGCATAGGAACGCCGAGAACCAGTCGGCGCAATCGTACGAACGGCAGTTGCGATTCGGGTCGATGCTGCGCAAGCTGCTGCCTTCCGGCAGTCGCCGGTGGATCACGCCGATCGTCATGCTGCTGCTGTTGCTGGGCATCGTCGCCGGGGCCGTCATCGTCAGTTCGGTGACGCAACGTCACGTGCAGCTCGACGATGGCACCGTGTGGGTCACTTCGCTCAAGGACCGCAAGGCCGCCCGTTTCAACGTGCGCAACCGGGACGCCGATGCGGGCGTCGCCTCCACTGCGGCCCGGTTCGACGTGGCCCAGCATGATGGCTCCACCGTGATCTCCGAAGGTACGAAGGCCAGCAACATCGAGGCCTCCACCGTCAGCGAAAGCGGCAACACCACCATCAAATCGGATATGCGGACCGTCGTCGGAGGCAACACCGCGGCGTTCATCAACGTCAAGACGGGCAATGTGTGGGTCGGGTCAGCAGATGATGTGAAATCCATGAATCCGACCACCGATTCGCCGAAGATGAAGCTGGGGTCGGGTGGCCGTATCGCGGTGACGCATGACGGTGTCGTCTACGGCTATCGCGCGTCCGACGGCGCGGTGCTCAGTGTCGACGGGCCTCAGGGAACGCCCGGCAAGGATGCGACGATCAAGGGCGCCACGAATGTCGAATCGTTCACCGTGGTCGGCAAGACGCCGGTCGTAGCCGGTGCCGGCAAGGCGTTCTGGCCGAAGGGCAGCGCGGATATCGGCCTGCAGGATCAGGCGACGTTGCAGGCGCCGTCCACGGATGGCAGGCAGACTGGCTGGGTGGCGGTTTCCACGCCGCGGGGCATCGCCATGGTCGATTTGGGTAGTAAAAAGGTCACGCAGCTGCCGAATGCCGGCAAGGGCGATGCCGCGCAGCCGGTGTCCACCAATGGCTGCGTGTTCGCCGCGTGGTCGCAGAAGGCCAACAATTACATCAGGGTGTGCGCGGCGAACGACAAGGACGCACAGTTTTCCTCGTTGGAAGATGTCAATCCCACCTCGCAGCTCGTGTTCCGCACCAACCATCGTCTGGTGGTGCTCAACGACGTGGTCAACGGCAATGTGTGGAATCCGCAGGAGTCCACCAAGGTCATCAAAATCCAGTGGAACAAGGTGGAGACCAAGCAGTCGAAGCAACAGCAGCAGAACAACGACAGCGCCAACAACCAGCATAATTTCAGCAAGAACTGTTCGGCGCAGTCGGGGCAGATCAAGGCCGTGGACGATTCGTTCGGCGCGCGCGTGGGATCGCAGCAGATTCTCGACGTGTTGCGCAACGACGAGCAGACCGACTGTTCTGTGCTGCGCATCACGTCGGTGAGCGCTCCGGATGGCGCGAACATCACCGTCTCCCCCGTGTATGACGGCCGGTATCTGCAGCTCGACGCCTCCGGTGCCGCCGCGGGCAACGTGTCCTTCAGCTATGAGATTTCCGACGGGCGCGGGCAGACGTCCAGCGCCACCGTGTCGCTCACGCTGGCCGGCGGCGACGACCATGCGCCGCTGCAGAGCGACACTCCGCCGGAAATCGACGTGGAGCAGGGTGCTTCGTACACCGCGAACGCGTTGGGCAGCTTCTCCGACCCCGACGGCGATCCGCTGACCTTGGTGTCGGCATCGCCGCAGAACACCGATCAGGTGACGGTGTCCACGCGAGCCGACGGACAATTGGTCTTCAACGCCGGTTCGATGTCGTCCGGCAGGGCGGGCATCGAGGTCACGGTGTCCGACGGCCAGCAGACCGGCACCGGCATGATCTACTTCTCCGTGAAACCGGCGAACACGCTGGGCGCGGTCATCGACCCCGTGGTCAAACAGACCACGCCCGACACCCGCACTACCATCGCGCTCAAACCGTACGTGCACGGCACGTCCGTCGAACCGGCCGAATTGACCGCGGTGGAGACGCCGTCCGGCGCGGCCACCACCATGAACGCCACCGACATGTCGATCACGTTCACCGCCTCCAATCCCGGCACCTACTATGTGCCGTACACCATCACGCAGGGTTCCATTCCGTCGACCGGTCTGGCTCGTGTAGAGGTGCAAGCGGTGGCCGGAGACGCCGCCAAGCCGATCGCGGCGAACGATGTGGCGCTGCTCGGCGCGGACAATACCGCGATCGTGGAGCCGCTTGCCAACGACGTCGACCCGATGGGCGGCGTGCTGTCGGTGACCAGCGTCACCGCGGACGCGCAAAGCGGCATCAAAACCGGTGTGGTGAGCAACAAGCGCGTCTATATCACCGCGCGTCAGGTGCCTACCGAGCCGGTGCGGATCTCCTACACCGTGGCCAACGCGGCCGGATCGTCGACCGGCGTCATCGTCCTGCAGCCGCCGGCGCTGACCACGTCGAATTCCGTGCCGAAGGCCGAGAACATCACCACACAGGTGCGCACCGAAGGCATCGTGTCCGTGGACGTGCTCGACCATGTCACGTATTCCGATGGCACCACGGTGAGCCTGCAGAACGATTTGCAGTATGACAAGAACACGTTCAAGGGTCTGGTGTTCGTGTCCGGCGACACCGTGCGCTATCAGGCCACCAGACAAACCGGCTCCTTCCCCGTCACCTACACGGTGAAGGACAATCTCGGCAACGCGGCCTCGGCCACCATCACCATCAACGTGCGTCAGAAGGACGCGTCCAACAAGGCGGCTCCGACACCGTCCGACGTCGAGGCGCAGGTGGCGGCCGGGCAGAAGGTGCAGATTCCGATCACGCTCACCGGCATCGACGCTGACGGCGATGACGTGCAGCTGCTCGGCTTGGGCAACAAAGCGCCGAAACTGGGCCGTATCAGCGAGGTGGGCGCCACGTATCTGGTGTATGAGGCGTATGCCGATTCGTCCGGAACGGACACGTTCTCCTACGCCGTGGAGGATTGGACCGGTCAGAGGGCCACCGCGCAGGTGCGTGTGGGCGTGTTCAAATCCGGAGCCGATTCGGGTGTGTACGCGCGCGACGACGAGATCACGCTGCGTCCGAACACCGCGGCCACCGTGCCGGTGGCGCAGAACGACATTTCCGGGGACAATACTGATCTGACCGTGGCCAAGGACGTGGAATCGCAAGGCATCGGCGGCATTCAGGTCGTTGACAACATGCTGTCGTTCACCACGCCGAAGCAGGCGGGCACGTATTACGTGGTCTACACCGTCAAGGACAAGGCTGGCCTGTCCGATTCGGCGACGTTGACGGTGAATGTCGACGAGAACGCCGCCATCGACCCGCCGACCGCGTACGATTACCGTGTTCCGGCCGCCGCCACGATCGACAAGAAATCCGTGGACGTGGACGTTTCGCAGTGGATCGCCAATCCGTCCGGCACCGCCGACGAGCTTCAGGTGGGCGTGGATCCTTCCGCGACCGACCATGCGCATGTCAAGGGCGGCAAGGATTCCACCATCATCACCGTTGATCTGACCGACGAGGCGCGCGCGGTGCCGTACACCGTCACGAACACGACGTACGGCATCACGTCCACCGCGTTCATCCAAGTGCCCGCATATGGCGTGTTTCCGCCGGTTCTACGTCCGAAGGCGCCGGCGTTGAAGGTCAATGCGCGTGAGACCATCACCATCAACATCGCCGACTACGTGCGTGTGGGCGCGGGCAAGACCGCGTATGTGGACGGCGCCGATTCGGTGAGCGCCACGAAGGCCGCGGACGGCGACCTGTACGTCAACGACCAGACGTTGAGGTTCACCGCGCCGAAGGATTACGCGGGTCCCGCGTCCATCACCTTCACCGCGGTGGACGGCAAGCGAGACAAGAACGACAAGGTGAAGATCGTCAATTCGGCGGTGCTCACGCTTCCGATCACGGTGATCGGACGTGAGGTTCCGCCGCCGACGTTCTCATCCTCCACCGTCGATGTGGTGGCCGGCGAGAAGGCCACTACCATCGATCTGACGGCGCTGACCCATTCGGCGTCGGGCCTGTACGAGGATGAGAAGCAGTACTCGTATTCCGGCGGCGTGAATTCCGGCAGTGTGGATGCCAGAGTGTCTCCCTCCGGCACGTTGACCGTGTCCGCGGACAAGACGGCCACGCCGGACACCACAGTGAGCGTGCCCGTCTCGATCAAATATGCGAAGGGTACGGTGAGCGCCGGTATGACCGTGCGCGTCACCGCGTCCAACAGGCCGCTCGCCCGTGTCACCGAGAAGACCGTGAAAATCAAGGCCGGTTCCAGCGAGCAGGTGAATCTGCTGTCCATGTTCCTTGGAAACACGACAGGAACCATCGGCGAGACTTCCGCGCTTGCCCTTCTGATCGGCGGAATTTTCCTTGTCTGCATCCATGTGATTGACCTCAACATTCCGCTCATTTACATCGGAACCGAGCTTTTATTCGCTCTGATTTTCGGCGGCCACGGCTTTGACATCAATTTTCTTGGTGCGCATCTCTTCGGCGGCGGTCTGATGCTCGGCGCATGGTTCATGGCAACCGATTACGTTACCCGCCCGATCACAAAGAAGGGACAGTATATCTATGCGGTCATTTTAGGTCTTCTGACCGGCGTATTCCGTATCTTTGGAAATTCGGCAGAGGGCGTTTCCTATGCCATCATCTTTACCAACCTTCTGGTTCCGCTCATTGAGCGTGTGACCGTGCCGGTTGGATTCGGAAGAGGAGGCAAGAAAAAAGCATGAACAAAATTATAAAAAATGCACTGATTCTTGCGGCGATCACGCTGATTGCCGGACTGCTTCTCGGGGCGGCACATCAGGTAACCTTAGAGCCGATCCAGAAACAGCAGGAAAAAGAAAAACAGGAATCCTGCCAGAACGTATTCCCGGAGGCAGCTTCCTTTGAAGAAGTAACAATGAGCGATGCAGAACAGGCAGAGCTTACGGCAGCACTGATCGGCCACGGTTTTGAAGCACAGACGATTGACGAACTGCTGCTTGCAAAAGACGCATCCGGCGCAACGATCGGCCTGGTTGAGATCATCTCCACAACCGAAGGCTATGGCGGCGGCATGCAGTTCTCGATGGGAATTGCATCGGACGGAACGACAAAAGGAATCTCTTTCCTGTCACTTTCCGAGACGGCCGGCCTTGGTATGCGTGCCGACACAGACGATTTCAAGAATCAGTTCAAGGATAAAAACGTAGAAGCATTCTCCTACACAAAATCCGGCGCATCCGCGGATGATGAAATCGATGCGCTGAGCGGAGCAACTCTGACAACGAACGCTGTAACAAACGGTGTCAATGCAGGAATCTGCTGTTTTAACTACTGCAACGAATCCGGTCTGCTTTCCGGAGAGGGAGGGAACTCATGAGAAAAGATACGCCGCTGGAACGGCTTTATAATGGTATCATAAAAGAAAACCCGACCTTCGTCATGATGCTGGGTATGTGTCCGACGCTTGCGGTTACCACTTCTGCAAAGAACGGTATCGGCATGGGCCTTGCGACGATGGTCATCCTGACCGCCTCCAACCTGATGATTTCCCTGCTTCGGAAAATCATCCCGGACGGCGTGCGTATGCCAGCATACATCGTTGTTGTGGCATCGTTTGTAACCATCGTGGAATTTTTGATGGAAGGTTTTATTCCGGCACTCTATTCCGCCCTTGGCATCTACATCCCGCTGATCGTTGTAAACTGTATCATCCTGGGACGCGCCGAGGCATATGCTGGAAAACATGGTCCGATCCCGTCTTTATTTGATGGTATCGGCATGGGCCTTGGATTTACCGTCGGCCTGACCCTGATCGGTATGTTCCGTGAGCTGATCGGAGCCGGAACCCTGTTCGGTATCCAGGTAATGCCGAGTGCTTACGAGCCGGTCAACATCTTCATCATGGCGCCGGGTGCATTCCTTGTGCTGGCAATGCTCGTTGCGGTGCAGAACCGCATCAAACGCCAGAAGTTAGAAAAAACCGGAAAACCGGCAGTCCCGGCAGAAGAGACCGGCTGTATGGCATGCGCCAATAAGGCATACTGCCAGGCTGTGAAAGGAAAGGAGGAAGCGAAATGAAAGAACTGATTTTAATTGCGATCGGTGCGGCGCTGGTGAACAACGTTGTCTTAAGCCAGTTCCTCGGCATCTGTGCTTTCCTCGGTGTTTCCAAAAAGATGGATACGGCGGCCGGCATGGGCGGAGCGGTTATTTTTGTCCTCACGATTTCTTCATTTGTGACAAGTCTGATTTACAAATTTATCCTAGCACCGGCAGAACTTGATTATCTGAAAACGATCGTTTTTATTCTTGTCATCGCGGCGCTGGTACAGCTCGTTGAGATGTTCCTGAAAAAGATGATTCCGTCTCTGTACCGAGCGCTCGGCGTTTACCTTCCGCTGATTACAACAAACTGTGCCGTACTTGGTGTAGCTTTAAACTCTGTACAGTATGGATATAATATTTTACAGTCTGTAGTTTATGGTCTCGGTATTTCTATTGGATTTACAATCGCGATTGTTATCCTTGCCGGAATCCGTGAGAAAATGGAATACAACGACATTCCAGAGTCCTGGCAGGGTATGCCTATCGTAATGGTAACAGCCGGACTTATGTCTATTGCATTCTTTGGTTTTTCAGGAATCATTTAATTAGGAGGGACAAAAATGAGTATAAGTGGAATTATCCTTGCGGCAGTAGTTGTCGGTGGAACCGGACTTGTTATTTCCATTCTCCTTGGCATTGCTTCCGAGAAATTTAAAGTGCCGGTAGACGAAAAAGAAGTTGCTGTAAGAGAGTGCCTTCCGGGAAACAACTGTGGTGGTTGTGGATTTGCCGGTTGTGATGCACTTGCTAAAGCAATCGC
>ENA-OPSW01001542-OPSW01001542.1-human-gut-metagenome-genome-assembly--contig:-NODE-1542-length-12746-cov-3.799307_pt1 | contig 12746 bp, 7 predicted proteins | sample MGYA00241463_ERZ501918 | MGnify/ENA primary metagenome ERZ501918 (study PRJEB25962, sample SAMEA2042443) | human gut metagenome | biome: human gut; feature: human-associated habitat; material: faeces... | reverse complement strand
GACCGCGATCCTGCCCGCGATCCGCCCGGGCGACCGATGCTCCCGCACGACAAGACGCCGCACAAGCCCCGCCCCTCGCTCGCCGTCGAGGATCCCGGGCCGCACGCAGGAAACCCTTCGGGACTCGCGGCCACGCTGGGCGGTCGATGCACGATGGCACCGCCCCGAGCCAACGGCGAACGAGTTTCCGGCCATCTCCCTGCTGACGGTCGCTTCGTCCCCGCCCGTCGCTCCGGCCATCCCGCCGCAGCTATCCCCCCGCGCCTCAGCAACATGATTTCCTCGCGCTCGGCCAAGGCAAGACGGGCGTACCGGCCCATGGGACCTCCCGATACCTGGTCGTCGCAGGCAAACACCATCGTATCGGGAACCCATGGGCCCACATCATCCACAAGCGTTGCACTAGCAATGAAAAAACAAGGAACTAATAGTTGGAAAGGCTTTGGCAAGGAAACGTATTGGAACGAGTACTGGCGAGAAGGCGATACGGTGGTTCAGTACAAGTGCCGCAAGGCGAAGTTCTTCGATGGTGATGAAAATGTTCACGACGAAGACAAAACTGAGGTTTGTTCTTGGGCTGTAGGAGATCTCTCCATGCCGGAATGGCTAGAGCAATACCTGTAATTGAACTTGTCTTGGGAATTTGTGCAGATCTAGCGTTCTTGCTGCAAGGGTTTGAGAGGGCGTGGTGGTCGAGTTGAATCTGTGGTAATGAGAGTGGCTTATGCCTGTGGTTTGTGCGTGGCCTATCTTGTGTCCCTTGCTTATTTCGCTACTTGGTATCGGAAACTTCTTTGAATATCGTCACCGGTGCGTTAGGCGTCGATGAGTGGGGTATTAATCGGCTTCTGGTTAGTTAATGCTGTTCAGAGCCACTTATCATAGAAGAGTAGTCTCTCATACATTGAGTAATGGAAAGGACTGCTGATGGCAAGGAAGCTTGAAGTTTCATCGCGATACGAGAGTGCTTCGCTTTCCGTTGAATCCTCTCTGGAAAGCGTTGACACCAAGTGTGTAGAAGCAGGTGCAAGCATTGCAGGAGGAGCGAGGGGCTTTGAAGACGGGATCTACATCGAGTATATCGAAGAAGATATTGGTGGTGACAAGCTCCAAGATGATCCCTTGTTTGACTATAAAATGGCTGCTGCCTGTGGCGTGATCGCGGGATTGTGCGATTCATTCTTTGTTGGCAAGTTTTCGTTAGACAGAGCCAGCGAATGGGGTTCAAACAGGGTAAACGAGTTTGTTATCTGGGTCGCAAAACAGCATTCGAATTTCAAGGGCGAGTCTCTACATGATGCGATTGCTTTCTTGGAGAAAGAACATCCGTTTGTCGGCGATAAGGTCACAGCGGATATGGGTGGTGGTTTGCAGCATCATCTCAGGGATTTTTCCCATCACTTTTCTCCGGTGGGGCTTGCGTTCTCGGTGCTTACTCAGTTCACAGGGAAGATATACGGGACGGATCAGTATGGTGAGTTCATCGCAGTTCCTGTGGATGCGCGATGGTTTGATGAGGGGTTGATTGGAGGGGGCTTCTGCGAGAAGCTGTTCTTGGGCATTGTGGGTTGGTTCTTCCACATGGTATCCGATATGGCAGGCTCTAGTTCGAATCCTGGTGCAGGTACAGGAATCCCGGGTCCTATCCTTTCCCTGATGAAAGAGCTTTCCGCCCTTCCTGTGTTCAGGAATGCTATGGACCCTGACTTGGGGTTGCGTAAATTCATTGCAAAGATGTTCAACGGGACAGTCTTTGCGCGAGTCGATGCGGATGGACATAAAGAGTCGCGAAGGTTTAACCTCCGTACCGAGATTGGTGTCGTATATGAGTTGGGACGTCAGTCTCTTCCTGTGCTGTTGAACGAATGCTTGACGCGCTGCTGCTATTTCCTCCGTCAACTTTACCTTGAGGTGAGGCGGATTGATGTCAGGTCGTTGGGTGACTTGAGGAAGCTAGATGTAGCTGAGTTGCTTCCGTTCAATAATCCCAGAGTCGTGTGCATGGTGTCCATTGCTTCGGCGACTTTCACTGCGGTTGATACAGTTGATGCCGCCATTCGGGCTGTACTGGTCGGGTTACAGGATGAGCCGAAAGAAGGCGTCAAGGAATTCATTCTGAGAATCAATTACGTGGGTGTTGCCCGCTTGGTCTTCGCGGTGGGCGTCGATGCCAAAACAGTGTGGGAGCACAGGGGCGAGCATGCGAGATCGCAACAGGAGGATGTGGCTGACGGTCAGGTGGCATTGAATCTGCTGTTGCTGAAGCCTGAGCATCAGTCTGTTTTGTTCTCTATTGAGCGGTTGTCCGTTTATAAGGACATCGAGCGAGGTAAACCAAAGAGTCGTGCTGATAAGGAGCAATGGCTTGATCAATGGGGTAAGCGACTTCCTGAGGGCTGTCATCTGCTTAATCTCGGTCAAGTGAAGCAGGAGGCAGAGGATCTCGTAGCAAGAGATGGCGATCTTTGGAAGCGACTGGTTCTGATTGAGCTTGCTCGGTTTAAGCCGTATGAGCTGATTGAATCTGGTGAAGACGAAACTGGCAAGAAAGGTAAGAGTCCTTCGTTTGATTCGAAGATTCTTGACGAAATGTGGTGTGAGGTGTTCGGTGATCCGGACAAATCGTCTGTGAAATATGTTGCCAAAGCCTTGAGGCGGAACGCGAGCATCTTGGACGGCAGTCGTAACAGGAAAATCATCGGTGCTGCGGGAACTGTGGCAATTATGGGTGCTACTGGAGGTATCGCATTTGCGATGGCTCCGGTTATAGCACCGGTGCTTGCGGGTTCGTCTGTTGCTGGATTATCCGGTGCTGCCCTTACCAGCGCCAGTCTTGCGGCAGTTGGATATGGATCGTTGGCTGCTGGCGGGCTTGGCATGGCAGGTGGAACAGCGATAAGCGCTGGTGGTGGTGCGGCTCTGGGGTTGGCTAGTGGTGGTGCGGCGACAGCCATTACCGCGCTGCTGACCGGAACCAAGGGAGAGTTTGCGCTTAATGAATGCGCCAAGCTCCTCACTTTCTACAAAGATTCATTGGTCCAGGGCGATAAAGCAGAGGAGTTGATTGAGTCAATTCGACACGAATTGGCCAATCAAATCGGGCAGATGGAAATCCAACAGGCCATACTTTTCGAACGTTCCAAAGATTCCAGCCTAAACAAGGAAGAGAAAAAGAAAGCCAAGAACGAGCTTGCTTCTTTCGAGAAGAGTTTGCGATACATGCATAAATGCGAAAAGGAGATAGCCAAACTGGTTGGTGGTCGGCCTCATGCGGAGAGCGCAGCAGATGTCTTGAACGGTGCCGGCAATGGCCGATTGATTGAAAATTGATGGCAATGAGCGCGAAGCATTGTCATGCTATGGGGCGAAAGCGCTCGCTGATTTCTGGTGCAGGGCCAGCGGTTGGACCAGAGAGGACACCGGCGTTCAGCCACGCGTATTTGCTCGTCGTGATTTGCCGGTTGCCTAGTGGGAAGTAGCGAGAACCTAGTGGGAAGTGCACGATTGAGGGGCTAAGGATACTGGAACCCTAGTGTTTTCAAAGTGCTCTGGCTTCTTGGGGGAGCTCTATTGGTTCCGAATCTTCGATAGCTACTGTGCCTACATGGAAATCTACTGTGCCTACATGGAAATCTAGTGGGCTTGCATGGAAATCCAGTGGGAAGCAGAGAAATGTGTCGTAATCTCAATGATTTCAACGGTCTTCAAAGATGCCAAGGTGCTCGGTCTTCCGGTGACATGGCGACTGCATGGAAATCACAGGGTCATGTGTTGTGCTCGCCGGCTTGGGCTTCATCCTAGGCTCGCGGCAAGTCTTTCCCCGTAGTCTTCTTCTCGGAGCGTGGGAGTCGTATTGCCATGATTTCATGCTCGTCGGTAGGTTCATAAGAAGCGCTAATATTACATTAGTTCGTTCGATTTTACATTAGTTGGAGATCTGCTATGGTTTACCGGCCAGAGGAAGTGGTGAACAAGGTTCAGAGACTTCTGTCTGATGTGGAAACAGAAGTGGTGGAGTACAAGTCTGCCAAGAACAATTTTGATTTCGACGACTTGGGGAAGTATTTCTCTGCTTTGAGCAATGAAGCCAATCTTCGTCATGCCGATGCTGGCTGGCTTCTTTTCGGAGTGCGTAACGATCGGACGATATGTGGGACTGGATACCGCAAGGAAGCGCATGAGCCAAGTGTCGGGTTGCGCAAGTTGAAGCATGAGGTGGCGCTGTATACCAATAGCGGCATGACGTTCGAGGAAATATATGAGCTGACGATAGAACGTCAGCGAGTGGTGGTCTTTCAGATTCCCCCTGCATCATTCGCTACGCCTACTACTTGGAAAGGCGTTCCTTATTCTCGAGAGAACGAATCCATTGTGCAGATGCCTGCTTTCAAGCTGACTGCAATCTATTCCCAAGCAAGACCTGATTGGTCCAGTCAGCTTGCATATGACGCCAATGTTGGCGATCTTGATTCGGATGCCGTGGCTTTTGCCTGCGAGGAGTATTCGAAGAAGTATGCGCCTAAGCAACGGGCGATTGAGGGATTCTCGTCTGAAGAGATTTTGACCAAGATCGGGCTCCTGATTCATGGACATGTGACCAATGCCGCTCTGGTGCTGCTTGGTAAGCCTGAGTCCACGGTTTTCCTTGGTGGAATCGAGCCGCGCGTCACTTGGACGTTGTATAACTCGGCGAATGATGTGGTCTCATATGAGCATTTCGAGCCCCCGTTCATGTTGCAGGTGGACAAGGTGCTTGGCAAGATTCGCAACGAGAAATACAGGTTTTTCACGGATCCAAATACGTTGTTCCCCGAGGTGGCGCAACGCTATAGCCCGGAGATTATTCGAGAGCTATTGCATAATGCCATTGCACATCAGGATTATCGTTTGTCGGGGAAGATCAATCTTTTGGAATATGAAGACCGCCTTGTGTTTATGAATGAGGGGTCGTTCATTCCAGGAAGCATAGATGCTGCGCTGGCTGTCGGGTACAAGCCTCCGTATTATCGGAATTCTCTGCTTGCCAAGGCAATGAGCAAGGTTGGCATGATTGATCAGAATGCCATCGGCATCAGGAATGTCTTCGAGATGCAGAGGAAGCGCCGGCTGCCGTTGCCCACATACGATTTGTCGAATCGCTCTCGCGTATCGGTCTCGATCTATGGAACCATCCTCGATGAGAAATATTCGCAATTACTTGCGTCCTTCCCGGATTTGGATTTGCAGAGTGTGGTATGGCTCGACATGATTCAAAAGGGCTTGGTGATAGAGAGGGGGCAAGCTGTTTCGCTGAGGTCACGCGGCTTGGTAGAGGGGCGTTATCCCCGTCTGATCATTTCATCGGATGTGGCGAACGCCATGGGCAAGCAGAAAGAGTATGTGCGCAGCAAGGGCTTGGATAACAGGATATGCAAGGAACTGATTTTGGAGCTGCTTCGATCTAGGCCTTCTTCAAGACTTGAGGTGCTCAACGCCATTGATCATGCATTGCCAGGGGCGCTAAGTGCCAAGCAGAAGGGAGAGCGGGTGAGCTATCTGCTCCAGAGTCTTCGGAAGCAAGGAAAGATTTACTCAGAAGGTGCTACTTCGGCTGCTAAGTGGCATCTTCAAGAGTAGATGGCTGTTTTCTTGGTTGAGTGCTGAAGCAAACTAATGTAAATTTTTGTTACCTCAGAAATTTCATTAGTCTTGAAATGCTTGATATATGGCGGTTCTGAAGCTGGGTATGGCCACTGGCGAACTAATGTAATTTTCTTAAGTCCAAAAATTACATTAGTTCGTTTATATGTTTGTACAAGACGAATCTCCCCGATTCCTTCTTCTCGCCACTTCTGGTTGTATGCTCTAGCGGCATGGTAAGAACGCTCTGGCATGCCTTCCTTGCTGTACATGCCGATTGTGAGTGTCACCCGTGATGGTCGCAGGCTCGACCCGGCACGGCGTTGATGGCCGCGTACATCGACGAGCACAGAAGCCGTTTCAGGGTCGGGCCGATCTGCAGGGTCCTTTCCGAATCGTTGGGCTGCGGGTTTCTCGCGCCGCGCGGCTGCCGCATGTTCAGAACACGTCCCGTCAGCCGCATGCGGGCGAGGCATGAGGCGCCGGCCCGCGACATCCTCCAGATCCGCTCGGATTTCTTCATGGCCGTGTACGGCTGCGGGAAGATGCACGCGCAGCTGGTCGCCCAGGGCCGGGATCCGGCCGAGGTCGGCCGCGACCGGGTGATGAACATCATGCGCGGGCTTGGTATCCGGGGCGTGCGCCGCGGCAAAACCCCGGTGACGACGAAACCCGCCAAGGGCACGGGCGGCAGGCCGGATCTGGTGGACAGGAGGTTCGAGGCTTGTGCGCCGAACCGCCTGCACGTGGCCGACATCACCTACGTGCGCATGGCCAACGGCTCGTTCGGCTGCACGGCGTTCGCCGACGGCGTGTACGCCCGTCGGATCGTGGGATGGGCGTGCGCCATGACCATGAACACGCAGGAGCTGCCGTTGCAGGCGTTGGGGCAGGCGATCTCATGGGCCGCGTCCCGCGGCGGCACGGATGGTCTTATCCACCACAGCGACCATGGCACGCAGTACATCAGCACGGTGTACACCACCCAGGTCAGGGAACACGGCATGCTTCCCTCGACCGGCACGGTCGGCGACTCGTACGACAACGCCATGGCCGAAAGCGTCAACGGCGCGTACAAGACCGAGCTGGTATGGCGGCGCAGACCCTTCGCGGATCTGAAGGACCTGGAATTGGCGACGTTCCGGTGGGTCTCGTGGTGGAACTCGAAGCGCCTGCACCAGTCCCTGGGCTACAGGACACCCGAAGCGGTGGAAACCGAGTATCATCAACATCAAGCGGCACAAGCCGCCTCACTATAAGGACGGAACAAAAATCAGGCCACTTCATACATTTTAGTGTTCAGCTGTGGACGAACGAGTATCTAGCAGATGTCTGAAAGGTGGCTGGAAGGTTAACTGGGTGACGGGCAGCAAACAGATGTGTTCAAGGTGGACAACATATGCGCGCGCAAGTGTTGGGCGTCATTCGCTGGTAGTGCACCCAAAAGCGCTGTCTGCACGAAGCCTCCTACAGCAGTCCCGCCATGTAGATCGGCAGTTTGACCACGTCATTTTCCACAACCAGCGGTTTCGGATGCAGCACGTATCTGGTGCCGACCTTCTTATCGAATTTTGCCTTGAATTTGTCTAACGAGACCGTGCGGTAGCGTTTCGATGACTTGACCTCGATGGGGCTGACCCTGTACTTCATTGCCGCGTTCTCGTACGGTTCGACGATGAGGAAGTCGATCTCCATGCGGTTCGACGGGTCGTCGCGATCGCTGCGCGAATAGAAGAACAGCCGGTGCCCGTTGACCCGGAGAAGCTGTGCAACGACGTTCTCCGCGAGCATGCCCTCGTTGATCTCGATGCGTTCTAGGAGGATGTCCCGGTACAGGTTGCTTCCGGTCTGTTCCGAGTCGGCCAGGGCGAGCGTAGTGAGAAGCCCTGTATCGGCGGCGTAGCATTTGACCGTCGAATGGTCCTCGCTAATGCTCAAGCCCACGCTCGGATCGGTGGAATTGAAACAGTCGTTGGTAATGAACGCATCGGAAAGCCAGAAGAAGGCGTCCTCGTAATCGCGGGTTTTCGCTTTCTCTCCCAGCGATGTGATGTTGAACTTCTTCTCCTTCTTGGAAAGCTGACCCACCAGGTTGTCGAAGATGCGCGTGATGCGTATCCGGTCGCTGCCGCCATGCTTGGAGATGTCCTGCCTGTACAGTCGGAGGATGTTCCGTTTGACGTTGTCGACTTTGCTGAAATCATGGGTCTCGACGTACTTCGACACAGCCTGGGGCATGCCTCCGACCAGCATGTATTCACGGAATAGCCGCATGGCTTTCCTGTGCAGCGAATCGGGGAGCGGCCTGCGCTTCTTGAACGAGTCCGCGATGAGCGTGGACAGTGGCTTTTCTCCCAAAGCCCAGAGGAATTCATCGAAATCCATGGGATTCAGGCGGATCGACTCCTCCTCTGATGGAATGAGGATGTCCTTGACGTTCTCGCGGATGGAGACGAGCGAGCCTGTCTCGATGTAGTCGTAACGCCCGTCAGCCACCAGCTGCTTGATGGCCTCGCGGGCCTTCGGGTACAGCTGCACCTCGTCGAAAATGATGAGGCTATCCCTCCTGTGCAGTTCCACTCCGTAGAAGGATGACAGGTACATGAAGAACGCGTCGAGGTCGTTGCGCAGGTCGACGAAGTAGCCCAGCACGTCATCGGGGGCTTTCGAGAAATCGACGAGCATATACGACGCATAGTTCCGTCGTCCGAATTCCTCCGCGATGGTGCTTTTCCCGACGCGCCGTGCGCCCTCGATGAGCAGGGCTGTGCTTCCTTGGGAAGAATCCTTCCAGGAAGCCAGTTCTTCGTACGCTTTTCGTTCGAAAGTTTCCATGTCTCACCGCCGTAGATACACCAAATCAAGGGTAATAACATGCTTAATTATACACCAAATCAAGGCTAGGCGAAGTGCTATTTATACACCAAATCAAGGATAACTAAGGTGTTGTAGATACACCAAATCAAGGGTAATGTAATGGTGGTTTGCTGATCGGCTTGAATTAGATTTCTGACAGGTGGTCTTATATATGGCAGATTCTGGCGTTCGTCCGGACGTATTTCGCTTATATGTGGCAGCTCGTTTTTGTGACAGACCGGTTAGGGGGTAATTGTGTACCCTCTAACTGCGGTCTTTCTGGAATGAACTGCCATACATAGGCGAGATGCCTCCGGTCAGCCTTCCGAATCTGCCATCTATAAGCCAGTTTGTGGAATCGCTTTATGGCTATGCAACCCTGCGATGCGATTGAATATCCGCGGCAAGGCAGGACGAAGAAGACCGGTAAGACGCCGAGTTCAAGTTCAACATCTCGAAGTAAGTGTTTCTCTGGCTCCCCTCTTTGAGGGGAGCTGTCGCTACAAGCGACTGAGGAGCGGCACGGATAAGGCCTGAGAAGTCGTCTTCTCGGGCCTTTGTCATGACATTGTTCTGCAAGGACTGGCTGCTGCAGCAGCATAATGTGTGTTTTATTATTCGGCCTTGGCGGCTTGCTGGTCAATCCAATTGTTGACGTCGGTGACCGCCTCGTCAAGGGTTGCTTTGGCGGCTTTGTAGTATTTGGAATCTACAGGTTGACGATTTCCGCTCCGAATGGCCAGAGTGCGAGCTTGGCCATCTTGAACGATTGCAATCCGAACGGAATACCGATAATGGTGATGCAGTTGAGTACGCCGGCTCCCAGATAGCCGAGCGCCATCCACCAGCCGACCAGCACCACCCACAGGATGTTGGCCAAGGCAGAGCCGACTCCGCCGCCGTATTGCACGGTTTTGCCAAACGGCGTCAGGGTGAGTCCCGCCATCTTGAACGCTTGAATGCCGAGCGGGATGCCGATGATGGAGATGCACAGAATCAGTCCCACCAATGCCCATCCGATTGCGATGGCCAACCCACCAAGAATGATCCACAGGATATTGCCGAGAACTCGCATGATTTGCCCCTTTCCGATTCCGGCCGATGCCTCGCATGTCCGGCTTCACTATTTTGCCAGACATCATGACGGAAACACGAGACGCAACCCTTGTCTCGCCCCTGATTCATCCTCGGACCGCTACCCAGGCGGATCGTATGCGGTAAGCCCAATCCTTTTGTAAAGATTTTGTGTATTGTCGGGCATGCGTGGGTTTCACCGTCGATCTGAATGATGATAGGCTTCTCGATGTCTGCCGTACGAAGACCCATCAAGGAGATGCCATGAACCTGTATCGCTACGCGATGTTCATCGCACACGCCTGCCGTGGGTCGTTCGTCGGCAATGTTCTGTTTGCCAATCCACAAATGGCCCTATTCTCGATGCTGGTGTAGCGGGGGCACGTCTTATGCCGGGATGTACCGATGGCCCATCCGCAGTCGACGTCGCATGAATCGCTCACCATAGCCATCAACTTACGCAAAGCCGCGAATCGTTTGCCGTATATGAATGCGGAACGGATGGCGGCTTTTCCTTTACCCCGGACTCATCGGTGTCCCCGCGTCTTGACACAAGTATGGGGCCGGATCGCCCACACATGCCGTTACCAACAGAAGGAAATGCTGTGACCTCACAGAAAACCGCGGAATTCGGGTCCGCCGCCAGTTCCGTAAAGCCTATTGATTCGCACGCCCGATTCATCGTCGTGGGCGTGATCGTCGTCGGCTCGTTCATCGCGCTGCTCAACCAGACCGTCATGTCACCGGCCTTGCCGGCACTGATGCGTGATTTCAATATCACCACCGGCACCGTGCAGTGGGTGACCAGCGTCTACATGCTGGTCTCGGGCATCATGGTGCCGATTTCAGGCTATCTGATTGATAAATTCTCCACCCGAAAGCTCTTCGCCGGAGCCCTTGCCACTTTCATGGTCGGCACACTGCTGTGTGCCGTCGCGCCGAATTTCGTGCTGTTGCTCGTCGGACGCATACTGCAATCCGCCGGCTCCGGCGTGCTGTTGCCATTGGTCGCCGTAGTGCCGATGCTCGTCTATCCGCCGGATAAGCGCGGCACCGCCATGGGCATGGCCGGTATCGTCATGGCCGCCGGCCCGGCTATCGGCCCGGTTGTCGGTGGTCTGGTGATTGACAGTTTCGGATGGCGCCCGATGTTCATTGGCATCGCAGTTGTGGCACTGGTCATCCTTGTCGGAGGCACGATGATGCTCAAGAACGTCAGCGAGTTGAAGAACCCAAAGCTCAACGTCCTGTCCGTGATCCTTTCGACCATCGCGTTCGGTGGCCTGCTCTATGGCTTCTCGTCCGCTTCCACGATGGGATGGGCCAGTCCGGTCGTCATTACCTCAATCGTCGTTGGTCTTGTGGCCTTCGTCGCATTCGTATACAAGCAAGTCAAGCTCGATGAGCCATTGTTGCGCGTTGACACCCTTGCCACCCGCAACTTCCGCAACTCCGCGATTCTGGTCACTCTGATCAACGCCGCAGTCGCCGCAACCAACGTGACGTTGCCTATCTTCATCCAGAATGTGCTCGGCCAATCCGCCACCGTCACCGGCATGGTCATGCTGCCCGCCGCGGCGGTCGGCATCATCCTGAGTCCGGTCGCCGGTGCCGCATTCGACAAATTCGGCCCGCGCGGCGTGGGCATCGGCGGCCTTGCGCTCATGACCATCTCTCTTGGTCTTCTCGGCACCATCAACACCAGGACATCAGTGCTGTTTGTCGCCGTGTTCTGCGCATTGCAGGCATCCGGTCAGGCTATCGCCAACATGCCGATCAACACTTGGGGCGTCAACGCTTTGCCGAACGACATGATCGCCCATGGCAACGCTATCGCCAACACCGGCCGCCAGATCGCGGCAGCCATTGCGACCTCGCTTCTGGTCACCGCAGAAACATCCGTGACCGCCTCGCACATGTCCCAGGGTGTGAAGTCCGCCACGGCCAGCGGCATCGCGTTCTCCTACCTGCTGTGCGCCGCCATCTCGCTGGTCGCCCTGATCATCTGCATCTTCACCGTCACCAGCCGTGCCAAGGAGAAGGCCGCACGCAACGCCAAGGCCTACGAGGCGCAAGCCTCCGCCGAAGTCGCGGCCGAAACCACTGAAGGCCAGCCCGCCGAGCATCACTACGCCGGCGCATACGTGGCCCCTGCCTCCTCCCTGTTCAAGCAGACCCAGGAACAGTCCATCAGTGGGATCATGGACGATCATCCCTACAGCTGCCTAGACAGCGATGACATCACGCATGTGGTGCGCGAGTTCATCCGCCTCAACGTTTCCAGCCTTCCCGTGGTGAACGGCGATGGCAGGCTCGTCGGCTTCGTCAGCGACGGCGATGTCATGAAATCGATTGCCACCTATGAATCCCGTACGGTTTCCACCGGCACCGGTTCGACGATGGTGGTGTTCGACGACGAAACCGTGGCCTCCAAGGTGCAGGCGCTCTCCGGCAAGAAGGTGATGGACATCGCCACGCGTAAGGTCGTTGCCGCCACGCCCGACCAGCATGTTGGAGAGGTGGCCCGAATCCTCGCCAAGAAGCAGTTCAAGAAACTGCCGGTGGTGGATGGTGATGGCAGACTCGTCGGTGTGATCCGCCGTAAGTCCGTGATGGAACATGCCTTCGACGCGTTGTTCCCAAAGGATGATCGGTGATTCGGCGTCATCATCGCTGAATAGAATGAATGGAATATGAGGCTTCCCTTCTCACGGGGGAAGCCTCATTGCTTTGTCCGCGGAGTCTTACGGCACCTGCGCAAGGGCAACGTCACGCTTTCATGATGCACTATTGAATAGTGTGTTCCTATCGTTGCATGGTGACGCTAATGCATGGCGTCACGATACTGAAGCCTGCCATCTAACGGCGGGTACGGTTCGTTGCTGGAGTCGTGCACGCATACGCGCGTCGGCGTGCGTATGCCGTGATGTGACCTTTGTAGTGGAATTGAAGAGTTGAGGGGCTTCTGCTGTTTTCGTGGGTTAGGTTCTTGGTTGTGGTAGGTGTATGTCGAGTCCGTCGCAGCGGAGCATGACGAGCGCGATGAGGCTGCCTGAAGTGGCCTGATTTCTGTTCCCCTTTATTGTGAGACGGTTTGTGCCGCTTGGTTTGCATGATACTCGGTTTCGATCTGTTCCGGTGTCCTGCAGCCCAGCGACTGGTGGAGACGCTTCGAGTTCCACCACGAGACCCACCGG
>ENA-OPSW01001540-OPSW01001540.1-human-gut-metagenome-genome-assembly--contig:-NODE-1540-length-12752-cov-3.492872_pt1 | contig 12752 bp, 10 predicted proteins | sample MGYA00241463_ERZ501918 | MGnify/ENA primary metagenome ERZ501918 (study PRJEB25962, sample SAMEA2042443) | human gut metagenome | biome: human gut; feature: human-associated habitat; material: faeces... | reverse complement strand
GGCGGTCGCCGCAGCATCCCGAGCGGCTGCAGCTGCGGCTGCGGCCTTCTCTGCCTCGACGAAGGCCTTGGGCTTGCGACCGCGACGGTGCGGGCGCAAAGCCGGATCGACAACGGGAACTTCGCTGGCCTCGACAGACGCAGCGGGCTCAACAGGCGATGTGCCCTCCCCTGCCACGGAACGGACCGAAGCCTCAGTGAGCTCGGGGGTTACCTGATCGGCAACCTGCTCGGCCTTAGCAGCCGTGCGACGGCGTGTGCGCGGTACCGGCTTCTCGGTCGGCTGGTCGGCGACAGGGGTCTCGGTGGCGGCAGGTGTCTCGGGCACAGACGGAGCTGCAAGCTCGGTCAGAGCCGCGGCCTCACGCTCGGCAGCACGACGGCGGGCGCGCACCACCTGAGCCTCGCTAATCTGAGCCAACGCACGTGCCTGCGCGACCTCATCGGAAATCGGCGCCGAGGAGTCAGCTGCAACGGTGCGCTTGGCGCGCGTCGTGCGCGTGGTACGGCGCTTGGGCTTGGTGACCTCCTCGCCGTCTGTGGCAGGCTTGGCCGTGCGGCGCGTGCGCTTGGGCTTTGCCGGAACAGCCTCCTCACCAGTTGCAGGCACGGCCTTCTCAGCCGTTGCAGGCGTAGGCGTCGAAGCAGCCTTAGGCGTCTCAGGAGCCGAGGCATGCGCGGGCGCCGCGACCTGGTCCGACGCAACCGGTGCAGCGGGAGCGACTTGCGTCGTCATTATTTCGTTTTCTTGCTGTTGATCAGACACAGTGTTTGCTCAACTTTCTTTTCAAGCCCTGTGATCACATGCTCCCTGCATAAACCTTCAGGGCGGCTAAACAGTCTAGTTCCGTTCAAAACGACGGACATCATTGATCTGTATCGAGATGATTGCGTCATATACGCAGCGTTAGTGTAACACAACCGCAACCACCTGCAACTTAGTCATTGGGAACGCTCTTAAACGACTAGTTAAAGGGGCACTCTTTGGTTTAACACCCACAAATCTGACTGCCTCCGCCAAAACTATGGCGGTTTACTACGATGAATCGCTCAACCGCGACCACTCCGAAACTTGTTGAACTAAAACCGCAGGTAGATGCCTTGCACTTTTTTGCGAAAAGCCGGCGTGGTTGGAATTTCTCATTTCATCGTAGTAAACCGGCATAGTTTCGTATTTCCAGCAGTTCCAAATTCGTCAATACGTCGGCGTTTGCAAAAAGCCCGACCTCCGTGGGAGATCGGGCTTTCAAGGCTCAGTTAAACCAAACTTGCGCGGTCAAATGACTCGCAGATTACATCTGCTCGGGCGCGGAAACGCCAACGAGGGTGAGCACCAGGGCGAGCGTCACGCGGACGGCGTCGCAAGCGGCCAGACGGGCGCGCGAAAGCTCGGGGTCGACGGGACGGCCCTCGCTCGGCAGAACCTGGCAGGCAGCATAGAAGCTGTGGAAGTCGCCGGCGAGTTCCTCAGCAAAGTGCGTCAGACGGAACGGGGCGCGGTCGCGAGCGCAGCTGGCGATGAGGTCGGTGAGCTCGTTGAGCTTGCGCGAAAGGGCGAGCTCGGTCGGGTCGGTCAGCAGCGAGTAATCGACGTTCTCACCGATGGCCTTGGCGGCGACGGCCTTCATGCCCATCTCGTCAGCCTGCTCGGGCGTAACGTCAGCGGCACGGCGCAGGATGGAGCACACGCGGGCGTGAGCGTACTGCACGTAGTACACCGGATTCTCGTTGGAATGCGAGGACAGCAGGTTCAGGTCGATATCCACCGGGGAGTTGTAGTCGGTGCGGGCCAGCGAATAGCGGGAGGCGTCCACGCCGATGGCGTCGGTCAAATCGTCGATGGTGACGACGTTGCCGGCGCGCTTCGACATGCGCACGGCCTTGCCGTCCTTCATGACGTTGACGAGCTGGCCGATCAGGATCTGCATGTTCTCGCCCGGCTTGTCGCCGAAGGCTGCGCACATGGCCATCATGCGGCCGATGTAGCCGTGGTGGTCGGCGCCGAGCATGTAGATGGCGATGTCGGCCGGGTTCACGTCGCGGTGGCGCTTGTTGCGATAGTAAGCGATGTCGGCCGCGAAATATGCATAATTGCCGTCGGACTTGATGATCACTCGGTCCTTGTCGTCACCGTGCTTGGTGGATTCGAACCAGGTGGCACCGTCCTTCTCGTAGATGTCGCCGCGGGCGCGCAGATCGGCGATGGCCTTGTCCACTTCGCCATCGGAATACAGGCTGTTTTCGTGGAACCACACGTCGAAGTTGACGCGGAAGTTCTTCATGGACTTCTGAATCTCGTCGAACATCATCGGTACGGCGCGCTTGCGGAATTCCTCGCGCTGCTCGGAATCGCCTTCGCCGAGCGGTTCGCCGTCCTTGTCCACGCCACCGTCGACGCGCGGCAGGCTCAGCACGTCCACGCCGTCCGCGTTGGCTTCGTCGATGACACGCTTGGCGATTTCGTCGATGTACGCGCCCTTGTAGCCGTCGATCGGGGTTTCCTCGCCGTGGGCCGCGGCGACGAGCGACTTGGCAAAGCGGTTGATCTGCTCGCCGTGGTCGTTGAAGTAGTATTCGCGCACCACCTTGGCGCCGTTGGCCTCAAGCACGCGGGCCATGGAGTCGCCGACGGCCGCCCAACGGGTGCCGCCGATGTGGATCGGGCCGGTCGGATTGGCGGAGACGAATTCGAGGTTCAGGGTCTCGCCGGACAGATGGTCGTTCTTGCCGTACGTGTCACCGGCTTCGAGCACGGCGTCCACCACGGCCGCCGCGGAGGCGGAGTCAAGCGTGATGTTGATGAAGCCGGGGCCGGCCACCTCGACGGATGCGATGCCGTCCGCCTTGGTCAGTTCGGCGGCGAACAGCTCGGCGAGATCACGCGGCTTCATGCCGGCCTTCTTGGCCAGCTGCATGGCCGCGTTGGAGGCCCAATCGCCGTGCGCGCGGTCCTTCGGGCGCATCACGGCGAATTTGGCTTGCGGTGGAATCAGGTCGGAGGTCAGGGTGCCTGCCTTGCCTTCGGAGACAAGGGTGTTGGCAATGTTGAAAATCAGTTCACTAAGCGCTTCTGGACTCATTCCTCCAAGTCTACCGGGCGCGCAGACAGAATCAGCGCTGTCGTCCAGCGTTGTCAGGGCCAGTGCCGGGACCGTTATCCGAACCGGCGCCCGCAGGCGTCACACCGGTGGAGGAATCGGCCGCGTCGCGTTTTTTGCGCCAGGCCACGGAAGCGTAGTATCCGGCGTAGCACAGCGCCACGAACGGGATCATGGTCAGCAGCGTGGATCGTTGCGACGGGTCGCAAATCACCAGAACCAGCGCGCCGACGCACATCACGATCGCGGCGACCGGCACGAATGGATAGCCCGGCGCACGATACTTGAGCTCGCCAACCGTATGTCCCTGCGCAACCCATTGGTGGCGGAATCGCAAGTGGCAGACGGAAACCGACGCCCACACCACCAGTGTGGCCAGGCCGGAAACCGCGACCAGCGCGAGGTAGACGGTCGAAGCGGCCACCACGGAGGACAGCAGCGCCAGCAGGGAGCCGGCCATGCTGAACAGCACGGCGCACACCGGCACACCATGGAAGTTGGTTTTGGCGAGCACGCGCGGGATCATGCCTTCCTGCGCCAGCGACCACACCATGCGCGAGCACACGTAGAGGCCGGAATTCGCGGCGGACAGCACCGCCGTGAGCACCACGAAGTTCATGATGTCGCCGGCGAACGGCATGCCGATCGATTGGAAGACAAGCACGAACGGGCTCGCGTCGACGCCGGACTTGTGCCACGGGATCAGCGCGGCCATGACGGCGATCGAGCCGATGAAGAAGATCGCCAGACGCAGCACGGTGGTGTGCACGGCCTTCGGAATCGCCTTGGACGGATCCTTCGTCTCGCCGGCGGCGACGCCGACCACTTCGGTGCCGGAGAAGGCGAACACCACCATCAGCAGGGTGGAGAAGATCGGCAGCACGCCGTTGGGCAGCCATCCGTCGCTGTAGAAGTTCTCGAACATGGGCGCATGGCTATAGCCGGCGATTGGAATCGCGCCGAACATGGCGAGCAGGCCGATGACGATGAACGCGACGATGGCGAACACTTTGATGGAGGCGAACCAGAATTCCGATTCGCCGTAGAGCCGCACCGACAGGATGTTGAGCAGGAACACGACAGCGATGAAGACGGCCGACCAGATCCATGCGGGCGAATGCGGGAACCAGCGTTGCATCAGCAAGCCAGCGGCCGTGAATTCGGAGGCGAGCGCCACCGCCCAATTCAGCCAGTAGAGCACGGCGATGGTGAACGCGGTGCCGGGGCCGATGAAACGCTTCGCATACAGGTGGAAGCTGCCGGCGTACGGCATGGCCACAGACAGCTCGCCGAGGCTCAGCATGATGAAGTAGACGAGCACGGAGCCGATGACGTAAGCGATGATCGCGCCGAGCGGGCCCGCCTGATGGATGGTGTAGCCGGAGCTTAAAAACAGGCCTGTGCCGATCACGCCGCCGAGCGAGATCATGGTCAGGTGGCGCGTTTCCATCTTGCGTTCCAGGCCGCCCTGTTCGACGTCGGGCTTTTCTTGCGATTGCGCCATGCTTGCTTCCGGCTCCTCTTACGTTTGGTTGGGTACGGCACATAGTTTGGCTGGCCGAACAATCGCAAATACTATACGTCAGACTCACGGCAACGTGCGATGGTCGTCCATAGTTCGCGGAAGTGTGCAGAAGCCCGCGGAAGTCCGTAAAAAAGCGTCAGCCCGCATGCTGGAAAAGCGTGCGGGCCGTTTGATCGCAGGTAGCGGTAGGCAATCGCAGTAATCGCAATGCTTGCGATACCTATGAAACGTGCGAAATGCTCAGAGCGCGGCGATGGCGTCGATCTCGACGAGCGCGCCCTTCGGAATGTCGTTGCCGCCAAAGGCCACGCGGGCCGGCTTGACGGAGCCGATGAAGGTCTGCGCGTACACGTCGTCGACCTCGTGGAAGTCCTCGACGTTCTTCATGTAGATGGTGGCGCGGACCACATTCTCGATGCCGGAGCCGGCGGTGTCGAGGATGTGCTTGATGTTCTCCAGCGCCTGCGCGGCCTGCTCGCCCGCACTCTCGCCGGCCAGTTCGCCGGTGGCCGGGTCGATGCCCAGCTGGCCGGAGACGAACACGAATCCGTTGGCCTTCACGGCCTGGCTGTAGGCGCCGAGTGCTGCCGGGGCTTCGGAGGTGGCCACTGCTTCCAGCTTTTCGCTCATACTGTTCTCCTTTGTCGTAAGGTATGTTGCCGCAAGGTATGTAAACGCGCGCCAAGTATGTGCCAATATGCCCGTACATGCGCTATTTGCGTCGCACCTGAAATCATACTTTTCCGATGGGTGGAAGCGGGAAAAACCGTTCACAGAACGATATGGCCGGAGTTGGCACCACACGGCGCAGCAGGCACGAAAACGGCGGAATCGCAAGGAAAACCGCGGAAAAATACAACAAACGAGCAACAAAAAGGCTCCAGCCGTTCGACTGGAGCCTTGCCCGGTGGGCTTGATGGGGATCGAACCCACGACCTTCTGTTCCGGAGACAGACGCTCTATCCGCTGAGCTACAAACCCATGCAACGCACTACTGTACACGGTCTGCGCCCGTTTGCGACACGATTCGGCGAAAAACGTGACGCAGACCTTGCAATCGTTGGGAAAGTCAGTACGCGCGCTCAATGCATCAGAGTGCTCGGCGCAACCAGCACGCGCTGCACGCTCAGTACATGAGGGTGGCGAGGCGACGACGTGCGCGCTTCAGACGCTCGTCGGTCGGCTCGGGGATCGTGAAGTATTCGAGCAGACGCTGGCGCACCGGCTCGATGTCGGCCTTGTGGCCCGCCGCCACGAAATCAAGCAGACGGTCGAACGCGTCCTGGATCTGCCCGCCGATCATGTCGATGTCGGCGACGGCAAGCTGCGCGTCCACATCGTCCGGCTTGTCGGCGGCAGCGGCACGCACCACGCGCACGTCCGCATTGGCGGAACGGGCCAGCAGCAGCGCCTTCGCACGTTCGCGGGCGGCGCGCGTATCGTTCGGATCGGCTTCCAAAACCTTCTCGTACGCGGCGGCGGCACCGGCGTAATCGCCCTGCTGTGCCAGCATGTACGCTTCCTGATGTTCCGGCGGCACCTGATCCTGCACACTGCCGGCGGATGCGGAATTGGCCGCGTCGGAGTCCGGATCGCCCGAATACGGAGCGGTGCCGGTCACGCCGGCCTGCTGTGCGGCGGCGATAAGCTTCGGCACGACCACGTCTGTGATCTGCTGCAGTTCCTCGTCGGACGGAAGGCCCTGCAGAATCGGCATCGGACGGCCGCCGATCAACGCGAACAGCGCCGGCGCGCCCTGAATCTGGAACGCCTGTGCGATGGAGGGATTGGATGCGATGTCGATGCGGGACAGCTGGATCTGGCCGTTGAGCTTGTTCACCGCGTCACCCAATGCGCGTGCCATGGCGAACAGACGGTCGTCGGTCGGCACCCACAGGAACAGCAGAATCGGGAACGTGGCGGAGGTCTGCACCATGGCCTGGAACGTGTTCTCCGTGGTGTCGATGACATATCCGCCAGCCGCCGGAGCGCCGCCCGCCTGCCCCGGCTCGGCCTTCACCTGATGCTTGAGCGCTTCCAGATCAACGGCTCCCGCCAATGAAACACCCGGATGGAACGCTTGCTGCTCTGCCATACTTGCCTCCAAAAACACGAAATCGTTGCTGGCACCAACTATAGGTGCCAACAACGATTTCCCGGTTTTCATTCCCACGGATGCGCGATAGGCGGAAAACCGCCGACGATGCGCGTCCAAGGACCCGTCGTTTTACAGCGCTTCGACCTTCACCGGCTGGCGTTCGGAACCGACCGCGGTGATTTTCTGCCCGGAATTTGCCGGCGGAACATACAGCGCGATGACGTTCACATAGCTCGTCTTCATGGTGCTGGTGGCCTTGCCATTGCCGAACAGCGCCTTTTCCGCGTCAGAGGCCGGCTGCGATTCACGGCCAGCGCCGGCGGAACGCGTCCATTCGGAGTTGATCTGCGCCACCACCAGATCGCCGCCGTCCGCGGAACGCATGACGCTGATGGCTCCATTGACCGGTTCGAAGGTCTGCTGCTGCGTGCCTTCGTTAAGCTCCATGGCCTTCTGCACCTGGGCAGTCAGATCGGCAAGCTTCGATCGCAGATCATCATCCGCGAATTTGCTGGCGTACTTGCTGTTCGCCCCGTTCTGCAGCAGGTCCGCATACGCGTCCACCGCCGCTTTCGGCGTCATGACCAGACCGGTGTCCGTAGGCGTTCCCTGCGCGCTGCCGGTTTTGGAGATTTCGAAACTCGGCATCTTCACGCCGGAGAACAGTCGCGCCACACCCCACAGCTTGTAGTTCTGGCGTGCGGAATCCTGCCTGAACACCAGCAGACGCTTGGACTGCTGGTCCTTGGTTGTGGACGTGATGGAGAACACGGACCGTGGCCAGCCGGCATCCGTGGAGATCACGGCCTGGGCCAGATCCGTGGGGATGGTGGTCTTACGGTCAAGATTGCCCGTGGCTTTCGCTACGTTCAGCTCGCTGGTGCGGATGTCCAGTTCCGGACCTTCGAGAATCGTCGGCAACGTATCAGTGTCACGGTTCTGATTGCACTGGTCGAGCGTTTTGAGAATCCTCGTGCGGACCTTTTGCTCCTGCTTGGCGCTCAAGTTCGGCGCATCCTGCCGGGTGGTGGCTTTCGGGGTCGGCAGCTGGCCTTCGCAACCGCACATGCCGACGGCCATTCCCAGCGCGAGCATGGCCGCGATAATCGCCTGACTACGCTTCCTCATCACTGGTCCTCCTCTTGGCCGTCTTCCTGCGTTTCCGTCTGAACCTCCTCTTGGGCAAGACGAGCGAAATACGCGGCAAGCTCATCCTGCGAGATCACGGAAGTCGCCTCGTCGTCAACAGACGATTCGCCCGCCGTCGATTCAAATACGGTCGATTCGGACACAGTCGGCTGGCTTTCCGCAATCGTGTTCTGCTGGTCGGCGACCAGGTTACGTGCCACAGGATCGACGATGACGGGCTGTTGCGTTTCCTCGAACGATGACATACGACCGCCGGTGCGATGTTCCGCATGGCGACGCCTGCCGTGATGCGACCTGCTCCGTGCCCTGTTGCTGGCGGCGGTTTCGGCGTTCTTCACCCAAGCCGAAACCTCGTTCTCATCGCCTTCGTTGACGCCAACGCCTTCGACCATGGCGAAAGCGCGCTTGTTGCGGCGCTTATGCGGCGGCATGGCGAATACGGAAGCGGAAAGCACGGCGAGAATCGCCAGCAGTCCGCCGGCAAGATACAACGGCATGGCGAAATTCGGCAGGTTACGACGGTCCCAATTCAGAGTGACCGTGTCTCCCTTGCGGTTGCCGAAATCAATCAACGCCACAACATCCTCGGCGTTATTGCTGTTCGATCCTTTGACCTGCATATCAACGGCACCGTCATTGCACTTGATGGTGCGCCACATGTCGGAGTCCTTGAAAGCCACCTGGTTCTGGGAATTGTCCGCGGTTCCCTGCGCGGAGACCTTCATGGTGGAAAGCGTCGTCCAATCGGACAGACCGGAGACGCGCATGTACTTGCTTCCCGCAATCCATCCGGCAACATCGCGCGCGGAACCTATGGCGATGCACACATTGGATTTCTTGTCACGGGATTTGGCCGAAATATTGACGCGGCTGTCTACCAGCTGCAGCACGTTCGGATCGGTGACCACGTATTCCGAACCGTTCACCGGAGCGGCGGCGGTGATCTCATTGTCCGGTTTCCAGACGGTTGAATTCAACACGCCAAACACGACGCATGCGATGGCAAGCAAGCCGAAAATAGGCGTGACGATGCCACGCATGATCTTCGCATGCCGGGTAGGGCCCGTCTCGATCTGCGGCTTCTCTTGTTCTTCCTGCAATACAGTCATAGCTTTTCCATTCTACAGTGTCCGTTTGCACAAGCCTGAAAAAAACATGAAAATCATGCTTTGCCGCTATGGTTGGCCCTATGCGTAAATCACTTCTTTCCAAGGCCGTCACGGCAGTCTGCGCAACGGTCATGTGCCTGGGCGTCACTGCGTGCGGCGGTAATTCCAGCGCGAAATCCGACAAGTCGAACTCGGATTCCTCCTCATCTTCCGAAAAAATCGGCATGCACCAGATCGCCGGCGTGACCGCCAAGGGCGAGCTCGGCAAGAAGCCGACCGTCTCGTTCAAGACGCCGATGACGGTCGAGGACAACAGCTACGTGGTGCTGCAGAAGGGCGACGGAGCCCAGATCGAGGACGGCGACCGCGTCTGCTCGCAGGGCATCGCCATCAGCGTCAAGGATGGTTCCGAACTGGCCAGCACGTGGGAGAAGAACACCCCCGACTGCTCCACCGTAGTCACCTCGGATACCAGCCAGATGACCGAGAACTACTACAAGATCTTCAAGAGCCTCAAGCTCAATTCCACCGTGGCGTTCGGCGTGAACGACTCGAATTCCTCCGGCACCTCGTACCTGATGGTACTCACGCTGGTGTCCAAGTCGAAGGACCTGAAGAAGGCCACCGGCGAGAAGGTCGCGGGCGTTCCGGCCGACCTGCCAAAGGTGACGCTCGCCAAGGACGGCAAGCCGTCGATCGACATGAATGGCTATAAGGGCTCCGATTCCTTGATTTCCCAAGACCTCATCAAGGGCAAGGGCGCTGTGGTCAAGGATACGCAGTCCGTGGTGGCGCACTACACCGGCTGGCTGCTTGACGGCACGCAGTTCGATTCCTCGTGGGACCGCGGACAGTCCTCCGCCTTCTCGCTTGACAGCGTGATCAAGGGCTGGAAGCAGGGTCTGGCAGGTCACACGGTCGGTTCCCAGGTGCTGCTGGTGGTGCCGCCGAGCCTCGGCTACGGAAACAAGGATCAGGAGAAGATTCCGGCGAATTCCACGCTGGTCTTCGTGGTCGACATTCTCGCCGCCTACTGATCCAGCCGGTCTAACCGCAAAAAGCCTCCCACCCGGGAGGCTTTTTCATTAGAAGAGTCGTAGAGAGTCGTCTTCGGTGCCCTTCATCTCCTCATAATCGAGAATCAGGCATTTGAAACCGCGGTCCTGCGCGAGCACGCGGGCCTGCGGGGTGATGGTCTGCGCGGCGAAGATGCCGTGCACGGGGGCCAGCAGCGGGTCGCGGTTGAGCAGATCGCAGTAGCGGGTGAGCTGTTCGACGCCGTCGATGCCGCCGTTGCGCTTGATTTCGATGGCCACGTGCTCGCCGTTGCCGTCAATCGCCATGATGTCGACCGGTCCGATGGCTGTCGGGTATTCGCGGCGCACGAGCTTCGCGCCTTTGCCGATGCGTTCGATCTGTTCGGCCAGGTACTTCTGCAGATGGTCTTCGACGCCGTCCTTGATGAGGCCCGGATCCTCGCCGAGGTCGTACGATTCGTCCGAATAGATGTGCTGCAACGTCACTTCCAGCACGTCGTTCGATTTGTCGGCCGACGCGCGGATCACCTTTTGCGGCACTTCAGTATCAACGTCGTCATCGGCGTGGTCGGGGGTGATGTCCCTGATGCTGCATGGCGCGGACATCCAGTTGAGCGGCTTGTATGAGCCGAGTTCGGAGAAGATCAGCAGGCTGTTGTCCGCCTTGATGAGCAGCACGCGCTTGGCGAGCGGCAGGGAGGCGTTCAATCGTCCGGAATATTCGGCAGAGCAGTCAGCAACAATAATTCGCACGAGGCACTACCCTACCATGCGCGTCGCCGTACGTACGGCATACGTATTCGCGGCGGCGGAAAGCCACGTAAAAGACAAAAGCGGCCCGGTAATCGCAATACAAAAACATATTGCGATTACCGGGCCACCTTACGTCAAGCGGAAACGGCTTATTCGGCGCGCTTCACGTTGGTTCCACGCTCGACCGCGACGGTGAGCTTGTTCGAATCGAAGGAGATGAAGCCGTCAGTCACCTCGAAGGAGAGGCGATTGCCTTCAGGATCCACCACAACGATGGTTCCTTCCTTGATCACGGTCAGCACAGGCTCGTGGTCGGGCAGGATGCCCATTCCGCCTTCGGAGGCGGGAATGGTAACCGACTTCGCCGTGCCGTGCCACACAGGGTGGTCAGCGGCGACGATGTTCACCTGCATAGTCGATCCGGCCATCACGCACCGTATTCCTTCTGCATGTCGTGCCACTTCTTCTCGAGGTCGTCGATGCCGCCGATACCGGAGAATGCCTGCTCCGGAACGTCGTCATACACGCCGTCGCAGATGCGGGTGAATGCTTCGATAGTCTCGTCCGCCGGAACGTAGGAGCCCGGACGGCCGGTGAACTTCTCGGCGACGTAGAAGTTCTGGCCAAGGAACTGCTCGATCTTACGAGCACGGTTCACAGTGGTCTTATCTTCTTCGCCAAGCTCATCGATACCGATCAGGGCGATGATGTCCTGCAGCTCCTTGTTACGCTGCAGAATCGCCTTGACGCGGTTTGCACAGTCGTAGTGCGCCTGACCCACGTAACGCGGATCAAGGATTCGCGAAGTGGAGCTCAGCGGGTCGACTGCCGGGTAGATACCCTTCGAAGCGATGTCACGAGACAGCTCGGTGGTTGCATCCAGGTGGGCGAAGGTCGTTGCAGGAGCCGGGTCGGTGTAATCATCGGCCGGCACGTAGATGGCCTGCAGCGAGGTGATGGAGTGTCCACGGGTCGAAGTGATTCGCTCCTGCAGCGCGCCCATCTCATCGGCCAGGTTCGGCTGGTAGCCCACTGCGGACGGCATACGGCCGAGCAGGGTGGACACCTCGGAACCAGCCTGGGTGAAACGGAAGATGTTATCGATGAACAGCAGCACGTCCTGATTCTGTACGTCACGGAAGTACTCTGCCATGGTCAGTGCGGTCAGCGGCACGCGCAGACGGGTACCCGGCTGCTCATCCATCTGGCCGAAGACCAGTGCGGTCTTCTCGAGCACGCCGGCCTCGTCCATTTCGCCGATCAGATCGTTACCCTCACGGGTACGTTCGCCGACGCCTGCGAACACGGACACACCGCCGTGGTTCTGAGCCACACGCTGAATCATTTCCTGAATCAGCACGGTCTTGCCGACGCCTGCGCCACCGAACAGACCAATCTTGCCACCCTGCACATACGGGGTCAGCAAATCGATGACCTTGATACCGGTTTCGAACATCTGGGTCTTGGACTCCAGCTGGTCGAATGCCGGCGGGTTGCGGTGGATAGGCCAACGCTCGGAGACGGTGATGGTCTCATCCGGCTTCTTGTTGAGGATGTTACCGGACACGTCGAAGACGTGGCCCTTGGTCACGTCGCCGACCGGCACGGAGATCGGGGCGCCGGTGTCGGAGACGGAGGCACCACGAACCAGGCCGTCGGTGGGCTTCAGAGCGACGCAACGGACCGTGGAATCACCGAGGTGCTGTTCGACCTCGAGGGTGATCTCGGTCTCCTTCGCCTCGCCTTCTTCCTTGGCGCTGGTGTTGACGATCGTTACTTTCAGGGCGTTGTAGATGTCGGGCAGATGACCCACCGGGAATTCAACGTCGATAACCGAGCCCTGGACGCGGGTGACGCGACCGTTGGTAGGCTCGGCCGCAGTGGTCTGGTTGTCAGCCATATGCGTTCCTACTCTTCCTTCTTGGTCAGCGCGTCAGCGCTGCCGATGATTTCGGTAAGTTCCTGGGTGATCGAGGCCTGGCGG
>ENA-OPSW01001533-OPSW01001533.1-human-gut-metagenome-genome-assembly--contig:-NODE-1533-length-12828-cov-2.927503_pt1 | contig 12828 bp, 9 predicted proteins | sample MGYA00241463_ERZ501918 | MGnify/ENA primary metagenome ERZ501918 (study PRJEB25962, sample SAMEA2042443) | human gut metagenome | biome: human gut; feature: human-associated habitat; material: faeces... | reverse complement strand
CGGAGATGATGCGGCAGCGCACGCCCTGTTCGCGGAACCAGGCGAGTGTGGCTTCGGCGTCGTCGCGAATGTGTTCGGAGCATAATACCAGCGCGACGGGCCGCGATGCGGGGTCGATGGCGGGATCGCTTTCGTAATCGGCGGGCGCCTTGCCGTCATGCCGTGCGATCAGCAGCACGCGGTTTCCGTCGTGTGCGGAATCGTTGACCAGTCGAAGAACGTCGGCGTAATCGCCATCCAAGTGGGACAGCACGACTTCCGGCGCGCCCATCGTCCATACCGCGCCGTCATCGGCAATCGAGCTCCATTTGCGTGCCGACGAGAACGGAACGCGCGCCGCGACGGGACCGGCGGAGAATCCCTGCTTGCCCAGTCCGTTGAGAATCGCCAATCCGGTGCCGTTCGGCTGTCCTTCGTTCGACAGGTCGTACAGCGCTTGTTTCACGGCATGTTCGTCAACGGTATTGGCGCCAATGCCATCCAGCATGCGTATTTCGTTGAGCATGATGCCGCCGTCGGTGACGGTGCCGGTTTTGTCGAGGTTCAGGCAGTCCACGCGTGCGAGGGTCTCCACGGATTCGAGCTCCTGCACGAGCGTGTTCTTGCGTGCCAAACGGATGGCGGCGAGCGCGAAGTTGAGCGAGGTGAGCAGTACGAGGCCTTCGGGGATCATGCCGACCACGCCAGCCACGGCGGACACCACGGCGGAACGCCATTGGCCGGTGGAGATGGCTACGTCCCAACCGCCGACCGCGTGCACCTGCGACCAGATGAGCAGCACGCACAGCGGTACGACGAGGAAGGTCATGAATTTGAGGATGGTGTTGATGCCCTTGTTGAGGTCGGACACGGTCTTTTTGTAGACCTTCGCCTGCGCGGTCAAGGTGGCGGCATAGCTGTGCGCGCCGACCGCGTTGACCTTGACCAAGGCCATGCCGGAGACCGCGGTGGATCCGGAATAGATGTCGTCGCCTTCGTTCTTGCGCACGGTGCGCGATTCGCCAGTGAGCATGGATTCGTCGAGTTCCAGGCCCCAGGTGCGCACGATCTGCGCGTCGGCGGGAACCTGTTCGCCGGAGCGGATCCACATGAGGTCGCCGAGCACGATTTCGTTGTGCGGCACTTCGACGTCCTTGCCGTCGCGTCGTACGAGATAGTCGGAGGCTACGAGGATGGAAAGCTTGTCGAGCGTTCGTTTGGCTTTCAGTTCGGTGATGATGCCGATGCCGGTGTTGATGAGGATGACGAGGCCGAACACGGCGTCTCTCCATGATCCCGTGACCAATACCATGACCATGGCGGCGAAGATGATGCCGTTGAACAGGGTGAACACGTTGGCTCGCACGATGTCGGCGAACGAACGTGACGTGGACGATTTGACGGCGTTGACCTGTCCGCTTTCCGTAAGGGCGGCGACTTCCGCTGCGGTGAGCCCCTTTTCACTGGTTTCAGGCATGGTTTGACTTTCGCTCATGCTGCCAGCCTACCGCTTGGCGATGCGCGCCCGCAGGCTTTTCCCGTAAAGCTCCGGCAAAATTCAGGGTTTTCTCAGGGTGCGTTCAGCGCCACGCATCCGAACCGATTCGAACTCACCCGAATGCGTGGAGCGGTTCACTGTTTGCCGCCGTGGCTGATGGTGGTGACGAGGATTGTTCTGTCGTGCGGGTCGTTGTTGGCTATGCCGGCGACCGCGTCGGCGAGCGGCGTCGCATCCGTCATGCGGTCGTTGATTGTGAGCGTCGCCGCGAACAGCGTGCTGTCGGTCGGCGTGGCGATCGGGTTGAGCAGTGCCACTGGAATGCCCGCCTGTCTTGCGGTTGTCAGCGTGTCGTACCAGCCGTCATGGTTCACGCCGGACACGTCGATTCCCGAAATGACGATGATGCTGACCATGCGTTGCGTCATATCCTCGACCGCTTGCCGGGCGGTGTCCTGCATGTCGACCGTGCCGGCGACCGGCAGATACACCGGCCTGAGCCCGCCCGCCTCCATGGCATCCAACGCCAGGCGATCGGTCTGTTCGTCTTGGGAGCCGATCATGGCCACGTCGAGACTGTTGCGGTCCTTCATGCTGTGGGCGACCGCATCGCCTGCGGACTGCGTATCTCCCACCGCGGCATTGTTCGGCGTGCAGCCGGCCAGCATGGAGATGCCGAAGACGGCTGCAAGGAGACCGGCTGCGGCACGCCGCGCGAAACCGGTCATCGTGTGGCTTTCCGGAATAGCGCCACCGTTTCGACATGGTGGGTGGTCGGATAGATGTCGAATGCGCGAATATCGGCAAGATCGTATCCGAGCGAGGCCAATGTGGCGGTGTCGCGTGCCAGCGATGCCGGGTCACAGGCGATGTATACGACGCTTCGCGCGCCGGATTTGGCGATCTGCCTGCATACCTTCGCACGTGCGCCGGCACGCGGCGGATCAAGCACCACGATATCGGGTTTGGCCAAATCGTTGCGTACGTTGGCAAGCGTCTTGGCCACATCGCCCACACGGGCGTCGACATTGCCCAAATGGATGGCCCTCAGATTGCGCTGCGCGTGTTTGACAGCGGTCTTGCCACCTTCCACGCTCAGCATGCGCGTGCGGCCGGCGCTTAACGTGGCCAACGGCAGCGTGAACAGGCCGGAACCGGAATACAAATCCCACAGGCATGCGGAAGCGGCGCCGTCAAGCTCGCCATGCACCAAGGACATCACATGGCCGGTCAACGCGATCGGCGCGTGACGGTGCATCTGCCAGAATCCGCCGGCGTCCACACCGTATTCGAATTCACGTCCGCACACCGTCACCTTTTCGGTAAGCTCGCGATTGCCCGCCGTCACTTCGCCATCGACGAGCACGGCGTAGTTGTCGGCGATTTCGGCATTGCCGCGAGGCTCGGGAACAGACAGACGAATCTGCGATCCGGGAGTGAATCCCCCATCCCACACGTGTTCCTTCTCGGCCACGTTAAGCAACGCGCGACTGGCCAACGGCATGGTGTCGATCGGCACACGCACGTGGGTGCCGCGTCTGCGCATGGACGGTCGGCCGTTCTCGTCCGCGATCATCTCGATGCGGGTACGCCAGTGCAGCCCATGCTCCGCCTCATCCTCGGGCATGCGCTCGATCGGCACGTCAACGTCGACATGGCCGAGACGTCTCATCTGTTCGGCGATGGACGTGGATTTCCATTTAAGCTGTCCGGGCAGTGAGACGTGCACCAAATCGGCACCGCCGACGCCGCCGCCCATGGCAAGCGGACCCGCCAACGGCCATACGGGTTCGACGCGGTCCTCGCTGGCTTCCAGCACTTCCGTCACTTCGCCAGTCCAAAAACGGTCCTCGCGATCATGTGGCTCGTCCAACACGACGCGTACCAGCTCGCCCGGCAACGCGAATCGCACGAACACGACGCGTCCGTCGATGTGGCCGACGCAACGGCCTTGGTCGGCATATCGTTCGATGCGGATGGTCGATTCCATCAGTGCTGTTCCTCCGTTTCGTTGTTGTCGTCCATCGCGTCGGCGTTTGGTTCGGCCAACGTCTTATGCCGATGCATGGGGGTGGCCACGATGAGGTACGACACCCAGATGGCCAACGCCCAGAACGGAATGCCCATGAGCAGACGTGCAGTGCCGAGCCAGCCGACCTGGTTGGACAGGTACAACGGCACCTGCACCACCAGTCGTAGGGAGAACACACCGATCCACAACGCGGTGATGATGGTGTACGCGCGGTTCAATGCCTTGTCGCCACGCCAATCGGCAAGCCATGCGCGCAGATGCTCGGTTGGCAGTGTCCGGATGAATTCGATCACCAAGCCAAGTCCCGGTACACGTACCATCAACGAAATGGCGAGCAGCACGATGTAGAAGGCGTTGGTCAGGAATCCGAACATGTAGTAGTTGCGCGCCTCGTGGCTGTTCCATGCCCAGATCAGGCAGATGCCGACTGCCAGAAGGCCGGAGACGGCGCCCATGACGGATTGGCGTTGGCATAGGCGGACGATCACCTGCAGTACGGCGAGGGCTGCGGATACGCCGATAGTCAGATGCAGGTCGGAGGTGATGACGAACATCACCACGAACACCACGCCCGGCAGCATCGATTCGACGACGCCGCGCGGACCGCCGATCGCGTCGATGACGGAGAAATCGTCGGCATCGCCGGCATCGGCGAGCGCGCCGAGGCCGGTTCTTTTCTTGGTTTCGGTTTCAGCCATGCGTTTGTGTTTTCGTGGTCGTCGTTCGCTCAGCGCACTTCGGAGAACATCGGTCCACGCGACAACGTGGTCTTGACCTCGACCTGCTGGTCGGAGTCAAACGGTCCCTTCGGCTGGCCTGGAATGTCCATCGTCCTGCCTGCCTGTTCGGCTTCGGCGGCTTCCTTGGCGGCCTTGCGTTCGGCCGGGGCGACCGGCGGATGCATCGGGATGAGGTCACGCGGGGCCAGCGGGTCCTCGCCGCGTTCCACGACGATGTTGGAGAAAAGCTGGTTCAGCGCCTTGGTTTCGGCGTGGTCCGGATCGGTGGCGGCTTTGCCGGAGAAGATGCCGCGCAGCATCCACCGCGGTCCGTCCACACCGACGATGCGGGTGACGACCTTGCGTCCGCCCTTGACCACGACCGGCAGTGTCAGTTCGGTGCCGAACACGCCGTCGGTCTCCTTGGCGTCTTTGTTGGCCTCAACCAGGTCGGCGCGCACGTCATCCCACAGTCCCATGGTCTTCGGCGCGGCGAAGGCTTCGATCTCCACGCTGGAGGATCCGTAGGTGATGGTGGTGCCGAGCACCTGCTGGGTGGCGCGGTTGGCCTTCACGCGCAGTTCGATGCCTTGGAGGAACGGCAGATAGTAGGCGCCCATGTCGAGGTATTCGTCATAGTCGGGCACGTTCTCGTCGTCGACGTCCCACGGACCGTGCTCATCGCCACGGCCGTCGTACTCATCGGACGGTTCCGGAAGGATGGTTTCCTGAATTCCACCGGCGGGCGCCTCGGCGGTTTCGGAGATGGCCTCATCGGCCTTGTCGTTCTCTTCGGCGGCGGCTTCAGCGGCTTCCTCGCTCTGACGCTTCTTCTTGCCGAATCCAAACAGTCCCATGATGTTCCTCATTTCATTACGGTTGCAACCGTGACTAGCCTAGCACCCATGCTTAATACGGGCTGGGAATCGGAGTGTGTCCTCCCGTTGCCCGGCATTGGCCGGATGACGGCCGCAAAAACTCACACGTCGTAGGTGATGCTCAGCGGCGCATGGTCCGACCATCGCAGGTCGTAGGTCGGAGCTTTGTCGATGACGAATCCGCGGGCCGTTTCGGCGAGTTCGGGTGTGGCGAACTGGTAGTCGATCCTCCAGCCGACGTTGTTGTCGAAGGCGCGGCCCCGCTGGCTCCACCAGGTGTACGGTCCTTGGATGTCTCCGCACAGGGAACGCATCACATCCACGAATTCCAACTCCCCCAGCCATTTGTCCACGTAGGCGCGTTCCTCGGGCAGGAAGCCGGCGTGCTTCTCGTTGGCTTTCGCGTTCTTGATGTCGAGCGGCGTGTGCGCGATGTTGAAATCGCCGCACAATACCGCCTGCTTGCCGCCGTGCGCCGCTTCATCGCGCAGTTGCCCCATACGTACCAGCATGGTGTCGAGGAAACGGTATTTCTGCTTCATTTTCTCCGGATCGTCGGTGTTGCCGGCGTGCACGTACACGCATACGACAGTGACGGTGTACCCTTGCGGGGTCTTCACATCCGCTTCGATCCAACGGCCGGAATCGACGTCCTCGGCAAGTCCCGGCAGTCCGTAGCGTTTGTCGATGACGGGCAGCGCGGAGAGCAGACCGACGCCGGCGCGTCCCTTGATACGGCAGATCTCGTTCATGCGATCAAGCCCGCTTTGGTCGGCGATGCGTCCGGCGGTCGCGTATTCGAAGCCGAATTCGTCGAAGATGGGGTCGATTTCGTTTTGCGGGGCGCGTACTTCCTGCATGCACCACACGTCCGGCGTGTTCTTCGCGGCCCATTGCTCGATGCCTTTGCGTTTCGCCGCGCGGATTCCATTCACATTCGATGTCGTGATTGTGATCGTCATAGCGCCTTAGCCTAGCCGGAATACAAGAAAACCTCCCTTGTGGGAAGGGAGGTTTTCCAGATGGCTGACGCGATCAGTCGAGTCCGAGCTGCAGCTTGCCGCCCGGGATGGCGTCCAGCAGGTCGCGGGTGTACTGCTTCTTCGGATGGTCGAAGACCTCGTCGGTGGTGGCATGCTCCACCAGCTTGCCGTGCTGCATCACCACGACCTCATCGGCGATCTGACGCACCACCGCCAGATCATGGGTGATGAACAGGTAACTCAGTCCCTTTTCCGCCTGCAGGTCGTTGAGCAGGCGAAGCACCTGGTCCTGCACCAGCACGTCCAATGCGGAGACGGCCTCGTCGCAGACGATCACATCCGGATCGAGGGCCATGGCGCGCGCGATGGCGATGCGCTGCCTTTGGCCGCCGGAAAGCTCGTTCGGATAACGGCTCATCACCGATTCCGGCAATTCCACCATGTCGATGAGCTCGCGCACACGCTTGGCACGGCTCTTCTTGTCTCCGATGCCGTGGATGCGCAGCGGCTCCTCGATGGACCGGTAGATGGAGTACATGGGGTCGAGCGATCCGTACGGGTTCTGGAACACCGGCTGCACATGACGTCGGAAGTCAAGCAACTCCTTGCCCTTGAATCCGGAGATGTCTTTGCCGTCGTAGGTGACGGTGCCGGCGGTCGGCTCAAGCAGTTTCAGCACCATGTTGGCCACGGTGGATTTGCCGGAACCGGATTCGCCGACGATGGCCAATGTGGTGCCCTTCTTGATGGAGAAGCTCACATCGTCGACCGCCTTGAACATCTCCTTCTTGCGCGGCAGTTTGAATTCCTTGGTCAGGTGATCCACCGTGATGATGGCTTCGCCCTTCTTCAGGGAATCCTCGTTCACCGCGTGCTCCATGACCGCGGTGGCGTCGCCGCCATGTTCCTTGACGGAGATGATGCGCTGCGATGCCAAGGACGGCGCAGCGGCGACCAAACGCTTGGTGTACGGATGCTGCGGATGCTGCAGCACTTCCAGTGAAGGACCGGATTCCACGACCTGGCCCTTGTACATGACCACGATATGCTGGGCGCGTTCCGCGGCCAGACCGAGATCGTGGGTGATGAACAGCACCGCGGTTCCCAGGGAATCGGTCAGCATGTGCAGATGGTCGAGGATCTTCTTCTGCACGGTCACGTCGAGCGCGGAGGTCGGCTCGTCGGCGATGAGCAGTTCCGGACGGCAGGCCAGACCGATGGCGATCAGCGCACGCTGACGCATGCCGCCGGAGAATTCGTGCGGGAACTGGCGGGCACGGGTGGCGGCGTCAGGCAGACCGGCCTCGGACAGCAGACCGGCGATGCGGTCGTCCATGGTGGAGCCGACCACATACTTCTTGGCGATGTACCATGCGTCATCGTCCTTCACCCCGGCTTTGATCAGGCCATCGGCCACACGCCAGCGGGTTTCGGATCCCGGAACCCATTCCTCGGCGAACCGGGCCATGATCTTGTCAAGCTCGTCACCGCTCTTGCCGATCTTGACAAGAGCCTCCTTGGCCGCGGCGATCAGATCAGGCAGTTCCTTGGAACCAAGGAAGGTCTCATCGTCATTGCCCTTGAGCTCCACTTCGTCACCGGCCAGGGCCTTGGCGAATTCGGAACGCTTTTCGTGGTCGATGTCCATGTTGTTGGCCACCAACGCTTCCTTGACCTGGGTGCCGATGCGCCACACCGGGTTCAGGTTGCTCATCGGATCCTGCGGGACAAGACCCATCTTGCTACCACGGAGCTTGTCGAAATCCTTCTGCTTGAAGCCGGAGATCTCCTGGCCATCAAGCTTGATGGAGCCGCCGACCACATGGCCGGTTCCCGGAAGCAGGCCAAGCACGGCCATGGCGGAAGTGGATTTGCCGGAACCGGATTCGCCGACGATGGCCACCCACTGGCCGGGATACACGCTGAAGGACGAGTTGCGCACGGCATGCACGGCCTTGCCTTCATCGGTGGTGAAGTCGACCTGGAGGTTCTTGACCTCCAACAGCGGCCCGTGGGCGCGCTGCATGGCCTCGAGGTTGTTCTCGGTATTCATTTCAGTCATCGAATATCCCTTCACTTACACTCAGGCCGTACGGCTCTTCGGATCGAGCGCGTCCTTGACGGCGTCGCCCATCATGATGAATGCCAGCACGGTGATGGCCAGCGCGGCGGACGGGTAGAACAGCACCATCGGGTCAGTACGCAGGATGGACTGCGCGTTGGAGATGTCTCCGCCCCAGCTGACCGTGGTGGTGGGCAGGCCGACGCCCAGGAAGCTCAGCGTGGCCTCGAGCACGATGTAGGTGGCCAGCGAGGTGGTGCCGACCACGATGATCGGAGCCAGCGAATTCGGCAGGATGTGACGGAACAGGTTGCGGATCGGAGTGGATCCCAGAGCGGTGGACGCCGTGTTGAATTCAAGGTTCTTGGCTTCCATCACAGCACCTCGCGCGATTCGTGCCACAGAGGTCCATCCGAACAGCGTCATCACCAGAATGATCTTCCAGATGGAGCTGCTCGTCTTGAACATCTGGAGCACCACGATGGCGCCAAGCAGAATCGGCAGCGCGAGGAAGATATCGGTCAGTCGGCTCAGCACGGCGTCGACCCATCCTCCGAAGAAGCCGGCGATTGCGCCGATCAGCGTTCCGAGCAGCACCACCAGCAGTGTGGCGAACACGCCGACGCTCAGCGAGGTGCGGGTGCCGTAGACCACACGGGAGTATACGTCGCAACCTTGCAGGTCGAAGCCGAACGGATGGCCTGAGGAAGCCGGCTCAAGGGAATTGTCGAGCGTGCAGTAGTTCGGGTTCTGCTTGGTCAACACGCTCGGGAACAGCGCCACGAACACGATGAAGATGATCAGCAGTCCGGAGATGATGAACAGCGGGTTCTTACGCAGGGTTCGCCATGCGTCGGCCCACATGTTCGAAGCCGGTGCGGATTCGTCCATCGAGTCGACGGCCTTCAGGGGCGTCTCATCGAGCGGTGCCACATAGCGTTCCTGTCCCGGAAGCACGGTGGAAGGATTGGTCTCATTCATTTCGGTCATTTCTTGTTCCCTCCCTCGACTCACGCGTAACGGATTCGCGGATCAAGCGCGGCGTACAGCATGTCGACCAGCAGATTGCAAACCACGAAGATCAGCATGAGCAGCGTCACGATGGACACCACCAGGTTGCCTTCTCCCTTGAGGATGCTCTGATAGGTCAGGTAGCCGATGCCATGCACGTTGAAGATGGTTTCGGAGATCATCGCGCCGCCCATCAGTGCGCCAAGATCCTGGCCCAGATAGGTGACGACGGGGATCATGGAGTTGCGCAGCACGTGGCGCAGCATGACGGATTTGTTGTCCATGCCCTTGGCGCGCGCGGTGCGCACATAGTCGAGGGCGATGTTGGACGAAATCTCCGTACGGCTCAGACGGATGATGTACGCCATCGATACCGAGCCAAGCACCATGGCCGGCATCAGCAGATCAAGGAATCCTGGATTCGCTCCGGCGGTGACCGGCAGCAGATGCCACTTCACACCGAGGAAGTACTGGCAGAGGAAGCCGGTGACGAAGGTCGGCACGGAGATGAGCAGCAGGGAGAAGATCAGGATGACGGTATCGCACCACTTGCCCTTCTTCAGGCCGGAGATCACACCGAAGATCACGCCGAAAACCGCTTCGAACACGAAGGCCATCAGGGCGAGCTTGATGGTCACGGGGAAGGCGCGGCCGATCACGTCGATGACAAGCTGTCCGGAGAAGGTCTTGCCGAAGTCGAGGGTCAGCGCGTTCTTCAGGAACAGCAGATACTGGACGATGAACGGCTTGTCCAGATTGTATTCGGCACGGATCTGGGCCGCGACCGCTTCGTTGACCGGCTTGTCGCCGAACATCGCCTTGACCGGGTCGCCCGGCAACGCGAACACCAGGGCATACACCAGAAGCGTCGTGCCGAGAACCACAGGGATCATCTGCAGAATGCGTCGCAGAAGATACTTGCCCATTGGTTTCTCCTTTTGATTACTCACTCGTTCGCCAGCCGTTTGCGGCTTCGTCCCCTACGCTCACGCGTATAGGACATGAGGCCCGGGGCGGCCGGCGCTTGCCCCGTTACGTATCAGTGATACTGCACCACAATGCTTTATATTGCAGTTTCATGAAAGACAGCTGAAAATATACCCCACGCGCGGACATCTTCTGTTGATGTCGCATGTCCAGCCGTCATGGACCTCCGATGGAAGCCCCGTTTATTACGCGGAAAGGAAGGAACGGATATTCGAATCCGTTCCTTCCTTCATGTCGATCCTACGAAATCAAAATCAGAGAACGGCTCACTTGCCGGACTTGGTCATGTTCTCGTAGACCGGCAGGTTCTGCCAGTTCATCTCGAAGCCGGAGACACCGGTCGAGGCCACACCATAGGCATTGGCGTAGTACAGCGGAACGGCCGGCAGGTCGTTGAGCAGCACTTCCTGTGCCTGCTGGTACAGCTTGTTGGCGTCTGCGACGGACTTGGAGGCAGCGGCCTTGTCGCACAGCGCATCGACCTCCGGGTTCTTGTAGTCGCCATCGTTGGAGCCGTTGCCATCAGCAGCAGCGGTGGAGTACAGCTGCCACAGGTAGTTCTCGGCGAACGGGTAGTCAGGCTGCCAGCCGGTACGGAAGGCGCCCTTCATCTGACGGTTGGTGACCGCGTCACGGAATTCCTGGAAGGTCGGGATCGGGTTGGTGGCCGCGTCGATGCCCAAGTTGTTCTTGAGCTGGTTCACGATAGCATCGTAGAGCGGCTTGGCACCACCATCGGCGTTGTAGGAGAAGGTGAGCTGGCCGTCGTACTTGGAGATGGCGTCAGCCTTGGCCCACAGTTCCTTGGCCTTGGAGGCGTTGAACTTCAGGTTGTCGGCACCCTTGAGGGAGTCGGAGTAGCCCGGGGTCTTCGGGGAGGTGAACTCGGTGGCGGCGGTGGCGTTGCCGTTGAGCACCTTGTCGATGAGCTGGTCACGGTTGATGGCCATGGAGATGGCCTGACGACGCAGCTGGCCTTCCTCGTCGTTCTTCATGTTCAGGAACACATCTTTTACCTGCTGCTTCAGGGCATCATCCATATCCGGCTGCACGGCAATGGCGTCGTTGGGAATATCTCCCTCTGTCAGGTACAGCACCTTCAGCTCCTCAAACAGATCCTGATCCGCGAACTTGGACCGGAACACATTTCTGGCTCCCTCAAACACGAAACAGGCGTCCTGCTGTCCGTTGAGCACGGCTGTCATCTCGCTGGGGATGTCGTTGACCGTGGTCAGAGTGCAGTCCTTTGTGGGGTCGATGCCGATGGCCTTCATCTCTGCCACAGGGTAGATGTAACCGCTGGCGGAATTGGGACTCAGGGTGGCAATCCGTTTTCCCTTCAGATCCTCCAGGCTCTCCAGGCCGCTGTCCGCCCGCACCAGAACCTCTCCCTTAAAGGTACCGGTGTACTGTCCCTCCTCCGGAAGACCCGTCTCCCGGTTGTAAGCTCCCAGCTGAGAGGTGAGAATCGCCTCCGCGGCGCCCTGATCTCTCGCCTGCACGTAGGCTGCCGGCGGCATGATGCCGATGTCCACCTGTCCGGACGCCATGGCCTCCACGATGGTGGAGTAATCCGTGGCCAGAGTCACGTTTACCGGACGGCCCAGCTTCTCCGTCAGATATTCCGCAAAGGGCTTTGCCTTCGCCTCCATGGATCCGTCGTTGTTGGTGGGCACAAACTGTACGTTCAGCTCCTCTGCTTCCTCGCTGTTCCCGCTTTTTCCGCAGCCGGTCAGGGCAAGCATGCTCATTCCCAGTACGACAGCTCCCAAAATCACATTCTTTTTCAGCCTCATAATGTTCTCCTTTCAACAGAAGGTGTGTGTTTACGCTTTTTTTCGCGTTTTCCCTCGCTGTCCCGAGTATAACAAGAGCCGGGGAAGGGAGAAAATGACATATGTCACATGAAAAACAGATTTTACCCTGTTTTTACATGAATTTTACTAATAAATAGATAAAAGGAACAGTAATAACTTTTCCTGTTGCCAGAGTACAGAACCCTATTTTATAATGACAATAATAGAAGAAGGGGGAACGCACATGAGAAGGGATCATAATACGGACAGGCTTCTGGAATGTATCCGCAGCAACCAGCTGCAGCGATACATGTCCTCCGACCTGTCCGCGATTTCAGAACTGATATATTTTGATAAGAACGAATATCTGATCCAGGCGGGATTTCCATCCGACTACCTGTATTTTCTGGTGGATGGGGAAGTGATCATCTCTTCCTACACCTCCGCCGACAAGAGCACCTGCGTCAGCTACTGCCAGAAGCTCACCATGATCGGAGAAGCAGCTTCCCTGTGGCAGATGGTTCCCAGCCGCAGCGTCAGGGCCATCACTCCCTGTACCTGCATCGCTGTCAATCTGAATCTCTACCGCCATCTGCTGCTCAACGACCTGCTGTTTCTCCAGAACGTGTGCCAGGTACTCACCTACAAGCTGAACGACGAGAGCGATCAGTGCGGCAACCCGGCCGAAGCCCTGGAAAGCCGCATGGCCCGTTTTATCCTCTCCAATTCCCCCGACAATCTCTTTTCCTTCCAGCTCACCAACTGCGCTGACATCTTAAATGTCAGCTACCGCCATCTGCTGCGGATGTTAAAGACCTTCTGCCAGATGGGCGTGCTGGAAAAAGTCAAAAACGGCTACCGGGTGACCAGCCGGGATTCCCTG
>ENA-OPSW01001529-OPSW01001529.1-human-gut-metagenome-genome-assembly--contig:-NODE-1529-length-12841-cov-10.865400_pt1 | contig 12841 bp, 10 predicted proteins | sample MGYA00241463_ERZ501918 | MGnify/ENA primary metagenome ERZ501918 (study PRJEB25962, sample SAMEA2042443) | human gut metagenome | biome: human gut; feature: human-associated habitat; material: faeces... | reverse complement strand
TAAAAAATAGGCACTACACTAATTCAAAATGTCCTTGACAAAGGGGACAGTTTAATGGCTTCCGCATATCTCTTTCCATTATGATATCCCGTTTTTCTGCTTTTGCTTTCTTTCCCTTTTTCTTCGTACCTTTCTGAATAATCTTCCACCATTCTTTCAGGGTTGGATGCTCCATCAGGGTTCCAAAAGCAACCTTTACTCCCTGTTTTCTCCACTGGTTGACCAGCCTCATGATCACGATAGAGCTAAGTCCTAGCTCTAAAAGATTTTCAGAATCTCCAAATTCTTTCTGTACCGGCAATTTCTGTTTGATCTGTTCTTTTACTTCACTGTATTCCATCTCTATAATCTCCTCGTTTTTCCTGTGCCATCTGTACTAACACTTTTTTATCTACTTTTCCCACACTGGTCAACGGCCATTTTTCTATAATCTCTACCTGATCCGGCAGTTTATAAGACGCAACACCAATTTCTTTCAAAAACTGGTGTACAGCCTGTACATCCAGCGCATTTCCTTTTTCCGTCAAAATAAACGCACATATCCGGTTTCCTAATGTCTCATCCGGCACGCCTACAACAGCGGCTTCCTTAATGTCTGAGTGTTTACACAAATATGCTTCTATTTCCGCAGGCATGATCTTTTCTCCTGCCCTGTTAATCTGTTCTTTGATTCTTCCTCCCATGCGGAGGTGCCCCTTTCCCGTCCACATGGCTTTGTCCCCCGTCCGGTAGAAGCCATCTTCTGTAAAACTTGTCCTATTGGTTTCTTCCGCCATATAATATCCGTCAATCGTATAAGGCCCTCTCGACAACAATTCTCCAAAAACTCCTGTCGGTACTTCCTCATCGTTTTCATCTACGATTTTTACTTCATCTGCAGGAGATACCGGAGTGCCCTGACATCTTGCTATTACGGTCACATCATCATCCGGGCTGGTAAAAGATAGAAGCCCCTCCGCAGTCCCAAACACCTGCATCAGTGTACACGGCCATTCTTCTATAATCTTATCTGCAAGGGAGTCTTCAAGCATCGCTCCTCCCACCTGTAAAATCTTCAGGCTGGAAATATCATAGTCCTCATCGTATTCCAGCATTTCCATACACACCGTAACCATGGCCGGAACTAGGGCTGTAATGGTTACTTTCTCCTCAGTAATCGCCGTCAGGATATCATCCGGACTGGTTGTTGGCGCCAATACAACTTTTCCTCCTATATCAAAGGTTCCCAACAACCCCGGACAGCAAAGTGGAAAATTATGCGCTACCGGAAGCGCCGCAAGATAAACACTGCTTTCATCCAACTGACAGCGCTTTGCTGACATTCTTGCATTGTACATATAGTCTGTATGGGTTCGGGGAATCAGCTTGGGAACACCGGTCGTACCGCCAGACAACAGCAATACTGCCGTGCTATAACTGTCTACTTCCGGAAATACTCCCTGTCTCTCTGTTTCCGCCTCATACCATGCTCCCCTTTGCGTTCCATCTACAAAAACATTTTGTATGCACGGGAATTTTTTCTGCATAGCCATTGCCATTTCCACATAATAAAAACCCAGGTATCTTTCAGCTACAATGTATGCTGACGGCTTTGCAAGCGCTATGATTCCTTCTAATTCTGTTTCTCTGTGGGCTGGCAACATCATAATCGGTACTGCCCCAATCTTTGCAAGAGCAAAGAGAACCACGACAAATGAAATCCGGTTCGGTAACTGCACCAGAACTTTATCTCCTTTTTGAATCCCCTTCTCCATAAAATATTGGCCTGTACCGATTGCTTTCTGATTCAATTCCGAATAGGTAATTTCCTCCTCGCTGTCTGTGACCGCTATCCTGTTTCCATATCGTATTGCCCATTTATCAAGTTGCATTCCTAGGCTTAACTTTTCCCAGCCTTCTAGATTTTCATATTGTGCCATATTCTTTTTGTAGCCTGCCATTTTGTATTACCTTCCTTTCTCCTGTACCGCCGCATATGCGGCATAATCTTTTATCAGAATCGGATATAATTTCCATCCAGATTTTACTTTTCCATTTTCTATAATCCTGTTCCCCCTGACAGAAAAGAAGCCCATTCCCCGATTTAAGCCGATTCCCAACGCTTTGAGATATGCCTCTTTTGCTGCCCAGTAATGATAGAACCGTTCGGAATTTCCCGCTTCCCGGATTTCCGCCGCTTCTTCTGTTGCAAAAAACTTTTCGGCAATTTCCATATATTCAGGAATTTCTCCTATTTTCTGCACATCGATTCCCACAGCCTGTTGGCAAGCAAATATTGTCAGTACCCATTCTCCAGAATGCGAAAGGTTAAATGTGATTTCCTTTTGTCCAGGCGGCGCTTTCCAGTACAGTTTCCCGTATTTTCCTTTTCTCAAAACAATCTTGTCCACGCCTGAATATTCTTTCAATAACATTCTCACAGCAATCTTTCCTGTAAGGTAACGCATCTGATCTTCATAAAAATGATAATGTTTCACTTTCTGGTATTCTTCCTTTTCCAAAAGAGGCTTATGCCACTCCCAAAATGTTTCCAGTTCTCTCCATCGGAGTTTCCAGATGTGTACCTCCCCTGTATGCAGTTCCAGCTTTCCCATATGCATAAGTTCCCGGTTTCCGTATGATTCAATTTTCATCTGGAACACCCAGAAGGCATTTCTGTACTTCTGACAGGACATCTTCTTCCTGTTCCCGGATGTAAAAATGCCCACCTTCAAACATATGGCAGTGGAAAGCCCTCTTTGTATATTTTCTCCACTCTTTCATCGCTTCTTCATCTGCTTCGCGGTCTTTCCGTCCTCCAAATGCTTCAATCGGGCTTTGCAAGACAGTAAGTTTCTTATCATGATAGGTTTCGTCCATCGTAAAATCAGCCCGCAGCATAGGCAAAAAGAAATCCAGAAGTTCCTGATTCTCCAGTATTTCCTTTGGTGTCCCTTCGAATCTTCCGAGCGCTTTTTTAAATTCATCGTCAGGAAGATGATAGATTGGATTTCGTTCTGGGATACTTGGGATACGGCTTCCGGACACCAAAAAACATTGGGCTGTCTTTCCTCTCTTTTCCAGTCTTTTTTCTAACTCATAGGCAATCTTTCCGCCCATACTGTGTCCCCAAAATGCATATGGTCCCCGTATGCATTTCCATATAGTTTCTTCCAATTCATCCAGCATATCTGTCATATTGTTATATGGCTTCTCCATAATCCTCTCTTCCCTTCCTGGAAGTTGAATCGGACAAACGGTTACTTTGTCTTTCATTTTTTGAACCCAAGAGTTGTATGCAGACGCTCCTCCTCCAGCAAAGGGAAAACAAAATAACGTAGCCCTATCTGGACGTATTTGATTATAATTTTTTACTAATTTAATGTTCATCGGCACTCCGTATTCAATAATCTTTCATATTAACAATCAGCATGTTCGAAGCAGCTAATTTTAATTAGTTTTTTCTGGCCTATGTATAAAATATATATATGCAAATTCCTTTCTTCAATTATTTATAGACTAACTGTTGACATAATCATGCCTCGGCTCTTTTAGTTAGTCGCAACTTACTTTATTATATCATCATTTTTCCGAACTATCAATATGCTTTCTAATTATTCCAGCCTAATTCGGGATAAGATTTCCGTTTTTTTATATTTTAAATTGTTCTCAAATTTCCATCCGATTTGGCTTTATATTAGATGCCACTCTTCCAGAGCAAGTTTCGCAACGTAGCACAATAACCCTTTCCGGGCTATTGACCACTTGCAACTTGATGGGGATTTCGTTTCCCCATACCCTCGCCCACAATCACAGATATGTGTATTGGTTTCCATTTACATGGTCACAGTGCGATAATTTTTCATCACTCACTTTCCCAGCAGGCTACGAAATTTGGATTTTCTTATGAAACCACTACCACGTAAGAAAGGAAGTTATCAATGACAAGACCTAAGAAAGAGGAAACTCTTGCAAAAACTAAAGATGTGCATTTACGCATGAATGAAACTGAATATGATCTTCTTGCAGAAAGAGCCAAGGCTAACCGCATGACGGTTTCTGATTTTGTCCGAAGTGCCCTGGACAACCAGAAAGTCATCATCAAATACGAAATTACCGCAGATGTCCCCGAAATAAAAAAACTTATTAGCGAGTTTGGTAAGATTGGCAGCAACTTAAATCAGATTGCCCGGTATTTTAACCAGGGTGGAATTATCTCCACTGAAATGAAAAATGAAATCAGAAAGTCCCTTCGGGATATTTATGAAATGAAGTATGAAGTGATGAAAATGGCAGGTGATTTCCGTGGCAGTAATTAAACATATCGCAAGCAAAAACTCTGACTATGGAGAATCGGAACGGTATCTTATCTTCCAACACAACGAGTATACCCGAAAACCGATTCTTGATGAAGAAGGGCATATGATATTGAGAGAAGAATGTTATCTGGACGGTCTGAACTGTGATCCATTCACTTTTGCATCGGAATGTCAGGAACTGAACAGCTACTACCACAAGAACAAAAACTTCAATGAGATAAAATCCCATCACTATATCATTAGCTTCGACCCGAAAGACAGAGATGAATGTGGATTGACCGGTGAACGTGCCCAGCAACTCGGATTGACTTTTGCAAAGAAAAACTTTCCTGGTCATCAGGCTTTAGTCTGCACTCATACCGATGGTCATAACGAAAGTGGAAATATCCATGTACACATCGTAATCAACAGTCTCCGTAAATATGACATACCACAAGAACCCTATATGGAATTTGACTGTGAAGCAAAAGCCGGATACAAGCACCATCTAAGCACAGCATACCTTATCCATTTAAAACAGGAAGTTATGGATATGTGTAAAAAAGAAGGACTACATCAGGTTGATCTGCTCACTCCTGCTGAAAGAAAAATCACAGAAAAAGAATATTGGGCACAACGCCGGGGACAGGAAAAACTCGATAAGTTAAATCAGAAAATGAAAGAAGATGGAATCACTCCAAAGGGAACTCGTTACCAGACAGAGAAACAATTTCTTCGTGACGCTATTGATGATGCTGCAAGTACCGCCCGATCACCAGAAGAATTTTCAAAAATCCTTGATGAAAAATATCACATTATCTTCAAAATCAGTCGAAACCGGTACAGCTATCTTCACCCTGGCAGAAAAAAATATATCACTGGAAGAAATCTTGGAACCAGATACACAGAAGATTTTCTCTTGAAAACATTTGAGGAAAACACAAAATCCCATAAAGAACAGAAAGAAGAAATTCTGGAACAGCAAACTCCGAATACTTCCACAGATTCGCCAACTGTTCCTTTCTCCGATACTTCTGCTATCCCTGCACCATTCATTTTCATAAAATCAGATCTCCGGCTTGTCATAGATCTGCAAACCTGTATTAAAGCACAGCAGAGCGAAGCCTATGCTCAAAAAGTAAAGCTCACCAATTTAAAGCAGATGGCTCAGACTGTTGCCTACATACAGGAACATGGCTATGATTCTCTTGATGATTTCCATGCAACACTCGATCAAGCATCAGACCAGACCAGTGCTTCCAGAAAATCTTTAAAAGATACTGAACAGCAACTTAAAGATATGAATGAGCAGATTCATTTTACCGGACAATATCTGGCATATAAAAATGTGTACGCAGATTATCGCAAAAGCCGAAACAAGGAGAAATTTTATGAAGAACACCAGGCAGAACTTTCCCTGTATGACACAGCTCTCCGAACACTCAAAGAAAAATCTGGCGGGAATAAATTGCCTTCCATGAAAGCTCTATATGCTGAAAAGGACCGGCTTGTTGAATTGAGGAATAGACAGCGTGAAGATTTTTTTAATCACCGGGATTATGAACGGGAACTTCGCACTGTGTCTGCTAATATTGATATGATTCTTAAGAAGAATTACGAGCAACTACATGATAGAAAAGAGCCAAATTTATAGAGACACATTAAAAGGGACAGATTGTTCCTCTGTCCCTAAAAATATATCTCTATTTTTCTAACTGCTCATACCAATCTTCTGGAAACCCTATATGTCTCAATGATATATCATTCTCATATTCTTCTACAATAGCTTTTAATTCTATCAAGACTTTGTTGATCCATTCTTTTTTATTTGGATATAATAATTTTAATACAAGTATTTGTGAAAACAATTTTCTGTTTGGTGACATTTCTAATTCCCTTGGCATTTTGGGTAATGCGGGAAATGACCAATAATACAGCCTTGAATAATGTGCACAACGGTTTCTTAAATCAGTGATGCAACGTAACCAGCTTTTTAAACAGGCCACTGATGTACCATATAATTCTTTTGCTAAATATTTCTGGTCACCAGACTGCAAATCCGCATAAAAGTAGGACAACATTCCCATTGAAAAAAATTCAACAATAACCCATATAGGAAAATTTCCGCCATACTTTTCTTTATGGTGCTGAACTACTGATGTACTTTTATTTTCCTCTATACATACATTTAACAGTTTCACGAACTTTTCATGATTGTGCCTGTCATTGTAAATAGCCCCATCCATATATCCTAAAGCCCCATGAACATGTCCACTGTAATAGGCTAATTGCGTTCTTAAATATAATTCAACTTTTTCTATATAATTAAATAATACACCACGCAATCTACTGTCAAATTCATAGATTCTTTGAATTCTGTGAAAGTTTATATTTGAAAAATACGTCCCATCCTTTTTTCTAAACGGAAGGAAATAAGCAGATAATCTATAATAATTCGCCTGTTTTAAAAATCCGATACATTCTGTATCATTATCTATAATAAAACCCTTTTCTTTAATAATTTCGACTTGTTGAGCAAAGGTTTTCGGTTGTTTCATTACCTGTACAGTTGCTTCATTATTTTGCAACTTTTCATTTTTAGTTTCACTTGTATTCACCATTATTTCTCCAAAAATAAAAATGTCTCCCCATGGGACACATCACTTGCGTGAGAGGTGCGGGGAGTCCTGTTAGTGTTATGATATGATATTTGAGAGAAAAAATCAACCATTTTTTATATATTGCCCTCAAAAATTCCGGCAAGACTTTTTTACTTCTTCTTCCTTTCCATCTCTTCTTCCATCGCCTTCTGTTGCTGTGGCTGTCCTTTCCCTTGACTGGCTATCTTCTTCTGATGATTTCGGAGCCGTTTAAGTACCGATCTCCGTGGAGCGTTCTTATCCTTTTTCTTTGGAGTGTTATTCATCAGTCCGTCAATCATATTATAGTTGGCTTCTTCTGCCATCTCTGCACTGCGAAGATATTCTCCATTATCCATAACCTTCTGCCAGTTTGCCAGCTCTGGTTTCTTCTTTTGTGTTTCTCCAGATTGTGTCTGTCCGGTCTGGGCTTGTGCCTGCATTTCCTGTTGTTTTTGCTGTGCCTGCTCTGCCTGTTGCTGCATGAAATTCTGGATGTTCCGTCTGGCTTCTTCATCAAAGCCGTTGTAACAGTCATTCATAACTACGGTACCTTCTTCACTGAGAATCACATAGGCTGCTCTTGTCCCATACTCCTCATGTTCCATCAGAAACCATTTCTTTTCGTTCATCAGGATATAATCCTGTGCAAGCCATGTCCCTTTCTTTCCTTCGATTTCGTACCCGATCGTATCAATGGAAAGTCTGGTATCGGAAGAACTTTTGATTGTGAGAAATTCCGGAATGATGATAAAACCATCTTTGTTGACATAGTAAGCTGTGGTTTTTCCATCATCGGTAATGATGATCACATCGCTGCAACCGATGGAATGACCTTTGAAGTTCTTCGGTCGTTGCTTCTGTAAACGGAGTTTAATATCAGCCGGAGTTTCCCCCGGCTGGATTCTTCCAATGTACACCTGCTGATAGTTTTCTATCTGGACTGTTCTTCCTTCGCTTTTCAGTTTCTCGTAAGAACGGAAACGCACATCCCGGTACTCTGGGGTATCTTTTACCTGATATACTGCACACTGACTTGTACTCATTCTTCGTCCTCCTCTTCCAGTTCCATTTTATATTCTTCCAGATCCATAAGAAAAACTTCATATCCTTCATCGCTCATACAGAACAGTTTTCTTATGGTATTGCAGACAAGCCCGATCATATCTGCATCGCCTTTCAGAAAAGGAATGATATGATCGATTGCCTCCATCGTGTCATTTCTGTTTCCTTTATCAAACATTGCTGTTACTAAACATTCATCCGCATCAAAGTTCATCGCCAAATCCATCATAATTCCACTTCTCCCTTCTTATGTGTCTTGGATTTCTCCGTTGTCTTATTCTGCTCCTGTGCTTTTGCCCTTGCCTGAAAATCTTTTAAAGACTGCAGCACAGATTTCTTCACTTCACCTTTTGCTCTGCTTGCAGGTTCTGCCTTTTGTGGCTGGCTCCGATTTACAGATACCGGTTCCTGCTCTGCCCTTCTGTCTGCCGCAACCGCAGAAGGTTTCTGTCCACTTCCTATTACTGTTTCTGTCGTATATTCCGTTTCCTTTACCCTTCCATGCTTTTCATCCAGATACTTTTCCATGTCTGCGATTGCTTTCTGCACCAGAGGGCTTTCTTTATAGTGTGGAATCATATCTATCAGATCACGCCGTATCCGGTCTGCACTCATCAACTCATATTCTCCGGAATAATTTTCATCACCATCTTGCAGATCAAATCCGATTCCTTTAATCCCATGCAGTCTCTCTGCTGGGATACTCTCATATATTTTAATGGCTTCTTCTAAAGTGAGGTTGTTATGGTACTCTCCCATGACCGGAAACTCCATGCACTCTGCGACATAAAAACTGATCGTGGCTTCTGGCTGTTCCTGCTCCGGCTGTTTGTCAAAAATAGAAAATCGCTCTGTATCTTCCAGACGGGAAAGTAAAGAACGGGCAGTTATAACATCGCTGTCTATATCGGATTCCTCGGATACCTCAAGCAGCCAGTCCTTGATAGTTTCTGTTTTCTTATTCAAAATATCCTCCGTGAGTTTTTCCACCTGTTCTTCTCTATTTTCAACTGTATCGTTATACTCATAGGTATCAACGTCATAGCTAAAATTATCCAGGTCCACAGCGAGCTTTTTAATCTCCTGCTGGTCAAGATATTTTTCGGATTCTTTTATATACTCTGCCAGAGTGATTCGCTCCTCTGCAATCGGGTTAATATCCACCTTAATTCCTGCCATCGCTATACCAGATTCATTTAAGGCATTGAAAAAGCTATCTTCTCGAATATCACCTTTATAGGAAAGAACCACATCAAGGTCAGAATCTTCCCGGTAGAGGTCTTGTCTGCTTCTGGAACCATACACTCTTGCAGCAAGCAGCTCTACCTCCTGTTCCATTCCCATATCTTCTAATACTGCCTGTGCATGATACAGGACACCTCTTTCAACTTCTGCCCTGCTCAAGCTATTTAATGCCAGTTCATTTCTTCCAATCTCAGAAGTCGCACGAAGTTCCCCCTCCTGCAATAAATCCTTAGAGTGCTGGATCGTCATTTCTTCAAATTCTTTATAATCCACTTTGACACATTCCAGGTCATCCATTCTTTCACTTTTAAGGATTTCATAAGCAGCTTCCTGAATGGATGCGTCTGGATTATCGTAATCACCACTCTGGATTTCATGCAGATCAGAGTCATAAAAAATAAACGAATATCCTTCTTCTGTTGCCTGTATGGTCAGATACCCTTTACTCCTGATAAACTGCATTGCGATTCCTTCATAGGTTTGCATTGCTTCTTCCCTGCGAAATCCTTCAAAAATACTTGCTGGGCAGTTTTTTTCTAATTGTATCCGCTGCATCTGTTCTTCCTGAACTTCTTCCACATCTGCCATCAGTTCTTCATAATCCACTACTTTTGCGTCTTCCAATGAGTACCCTTTATCTTCCAAAATATCACTGGCAGCTTCATCTACATAAATTGTCGGATTGTCATAGATTCCTCCATCATCCTCCTGATAATCTTCATTGTAAAATGTATAATCATAGCCATCTTCAGCAGTCTGGATTGTAAAGTATTGTTTTCCAATCTGATATGCAATCTGTACCTCATTCCAGTCCAGCATATTTTCCATTTTATTTACCGCTTCATATATTTCCGGATTCAGCCACCCTCCGATCTGTTCATATGCATGGGTCAGCTGATCTATTCCGTTTTCACATCGGATAAAATCCATGCTTTCCTGCATTGTTTCCGTATTCTGGATACCAAGCACTTTTTCCTGATGATTTGGCAGGCGTAAATATTCCTGCATCGCTTCATCCAGTGATTCATACCGGTTTACTTTTACTACACCCTCTGCATTTACATCTTCCATCACATAAAAATTATCAACGTAATGAATCTCTGGCATTTTCAACTTTATGCCTTCTGGCAGCTGCACCTCACTGACTGCATGGAAATTAAACCGAACATCTGTTCCGGATTCATTTTTTCCTGCCATCGTTTCTTCCCAGGTATCTTTCTGTACTGCCTGTATTTCTTCGATTGTAAGTGTCTGTCCACTCCGCAGGGTTACAACAGAATCTTTCGGGAATTCTGTCAAGTCATAAAGTGTTGTTCCATTTTCCTGCAGATATTCTGATACAGCTTCTAACGCTCCTGCATCAAACCCATTCCATAAGTCCTCCGCTACAAGCTGTCCATTTTCTGCTACGATAATGCCTGCCACATCGGAGCCAAATTCATCATGTTCCATTAAGAAGAACTTCTCCCCCGCATATTCCTTTTCATCAACCGTATGCCATGTCCCGTTATGTCCTTCTGCTTCATATCCTCTTGTCTCTGTCGTGATTGTCACTTCGTTTTCTCCTATCGCCTGTTCTATCCTCTGCATCCGGATCTCAGCTCTTGCCATGTCGATAAACCCATCTAAAACTGCCGGGTGGCTTTCGATCACATAATCCAGGTTCAGATTTCTGCCCCGGCTGATATTTTCCGGGACTTCGATATGCTCCGCCCAGTCTTTGTTCTGTCTGGAAAATCTGCCGTCATAAGAAAGTTCACGGATGGTATTTGCCATAACAAACGTCATACGTTCTTCTCCGAAGCGTTCCACGACTTCTTTTGCCGCATCCTGCTTTAAGTGTAGCCCGTCAAAATTCTCCCGGATGGCTTCTTCGATGGCTTTCTTACAGTCCAGGTTTAACTTTCTGGAATCCAGATAAGCATCCACATCCCGTTCTCCCATTGCCTGTTCCAATGTTCCTTTATAAACTGGCGAATATGCCCTGACGGAATTATGTTCCAGCATGTTCATTCTCTGCTGGACAAACTCCGGAAGTTCCTGAAATCCAAAAGAATCTACATAATAGGCTGTAATCTCTGCACCCCTGTTTATCACGATCACATCACTTACCGATAAGGAATGACCACGGAAATCTTCCGGTCGGTCAATGTTAAAGCGTTCAAATATATTGTCTAACGTGATCGTTGGCATCCATGGTGCTGCATAAACCATCCGGTAATCCTTTCCATCAATGGTATAGCCCAGACTCTTTGCGGATTCTATTCCCATAAACTGATAAGTATGCTCATCTCCACTATCCATCTGATAAATGGCAAACCTTCTGCTTTCTCCATGCAGAAGAAGTGTCTCATCAATCTTTTCCGCACTGTCCTGTTCCAGTTTTTCCTGTCTGGCGGCAGTTGCTTCTCTTTCTTTATGTACTTCCCATTCTGCTTCCGTGATACCAAAAATACCGTCATGTCCCAGAATTGCATTTTCTGTTTCTGCAAGAATCTGTCCTGCCTGCTCTGGATTGTCTGGATTTCCATGTAAGAGAAAAACTTCCGCACCCTCACGATACAATTCTACTGCCCTGTTTTTTTCAAGAGGATACATGTGTTCCAGTCGGATTCCTGCTTCGTGCATTTCTATAAAACCAATCATGCCATCTGGGAAATTGTCAATCTGTGCCTGTGTTTCATTCATAAGGCTTCTCGTATATTCACTTCCCGGTCTGCGGATTGCAGTCATCATACGGTTCACCAGTCCAAGCACTTCGTCTTTGTCATCCATCTTATATGCAAAATTCACAATAAGATTTCTCTGGGAATCTGTGAAGTTTCCCGTATTGGCAGCTTCTGCCGTTTCAATCAGACGGTGAGCATACTGCATGGCTGTTTCTTCTGCAATCTCTGGTTCCTTGGCTGGGAAGTTTGCCCTTGCTGCCTGAATCACTTCATATACCAGCTTTGAACCAGCTTCATCGTAAGATTCTCTCATATCCCATACCAGGTCATTCAGTCTTTCCACCTGTCCGGGAAAAGTTTCCGCATATTCATTTACAAATGCCTTTTCTTCTTCTGAAAAAATATTTCTTGGAAACTCTGCTTTTTGCACGATCATCTCTGCTTGCTCTTTCGGAGAAAGATCAGAAAAAGAAATAACTCCTGTGTCAGCATCATACTCCACATCATAAAAATCAATCGGATAGTTCTCTCCGTGCCCACTGCTGTCATAGAGTGGTGTGACGGCAGCACCTTTTTCTTCCAGAAAACTTCCCAGTGGTTTCTCATTTTCCTCTATCTCACCACTTTCCAGAAGGCGGACGTATTCACCCACATACTGCTCTAATTGTTCCCTGCTCATGTTTTCGATCAGATCATAAGTAAACTCGGAACCCATACTGCCTGAAAGATGCAGAATTAAATCTTCCTTATAAAAAGTATCCCGAACTGGTCTTTCCATTTCCAGCTCGTGCATCTGTGTCTCGATATTCTCAATGACTTCCGCAGACGTTTTCCGGATGGTATCCATAGATGCCCGGAGTGCTTTCATATCCTTGCTTTCACACCAGCTGGGGTAGTGTCAAAAACTACCCATTTTATTGTTCTAAAATTCTTTTAAAACCTTGAT
>ENA-OPSW01001525-OPSW01001525.1-human-gut-metagenome-genome-assembly--contig:-NODE-1525-length-12858-cov-2.121143_pt1 | contig 12858 bp, 10 predicted proteins | sample MGYA00241463_ERZ501918 | MGnify/ENA primary metagenome ERZ501918 (study PRJEB25962, sample SAMEA2042443) | human gut metagenome | biome: human gut; feature: human-associated habitat; material: faeces... | reverse complement strand
AACGGCAGCCCGCCGGGCGCGGGCAGCGGGGGCATTCGTGGACGAGCCCCGAAGGCGAGAACCTCACCTTCACGCTGGTGCTCGAACCCGTGTTCCTGCCCGTCGGCGAACAGTTCCTGCTCTCCGAGGCCGTGGCGCTGGCCCTCACGGACACCTTCGCCGACTTCGGCATCGACACCCGCATCAAGTGGACGAACGACATCTACGTCGGCGACCGCAAGCTGGTCGGCATCCTCATCGAACACAGCTACACGGGCCCCACGCTCGGTCGCTCGGTCGCGGGCATCGGGATCAACGTCAATCAGCGCGTGTTCGACCCCGCGCTGCCCAACCCCGTGTCGATGGCGGTCGCCAGCCGCCGGCCGCACGTTCGACCGGGAGGAGGTGCTCGAACGGTTCCGCACGCACTGCGCGGCCCGGTACGCACTGCTCGAACGGGGCGATGCCGACACGCTGCAACGCGACTACCGCGCCCGCATGTACCGGCTGGAGACGCCGCATCCGTACCGCCTGCCGGACGGCAGCCTCTTCACCGCCGCGATCGAAGGAGTCCGCCCGTCGGGGGAATTGCTCCTGCGCCACGCCGACGGTACGCTCCGCGCCTACCTCTTCCGCGAGGTGGAGTTCGTCATCGACCGCCCGGTGCGCTGATTCGGTTTTTTCCGCCGCCCGTATCCCTCGCCGGGGCGGAGCGTTCGCCGGGTTCGGCTTCCCGGCACACATCAGGCCCGCGACAGATCGCCGGCACTCCGGAATCCGCATACGGATACGGCCGCGCCCACACTTCTCTTCCGGCCGCAACCGCCGACCGACCTCACGGTCCAAACCCGGAAGACCGTCTTCGCATCCGAGACCGTTCGGAACGAAGCGGAGAGCCGCAGAAAAATCTCCGGAAAACCGAAGCCCGGAATATCCGGCCGGGAAGTGTAAAAAAGGGGCGGAATCTCTTGCTGTTACGGAAATAACAGTTATATTCATATTTTCCTCCGTTTAAAATAAAGTGGGCTTATATCTGTCGGCAACTTGCAAAGTCATATCTTTGCCGACATCGACACCCGACTGTGAAAGTAAATTGTATGTTTCGAGCATAGCTATTTCCGGACGGTTGTTTTCTTTGCTTAAATGACCGAGCATAATGTGTTCGGTGCCGTTCTGTACAAGGTGCAGAGCAACTTTTGAGGCGGTTTCGTTTGACAAGTGACCGTATTCACCCAATATTCTGCGTTTCAGCGGATACGGATATGTACCGCATTTAAGCATTTCAACGTCGTGATTTGATTCAAGCAATATTTTTTTACTGCCTGTTATCTTTTCTAAAATACTTTTTGTTATTTTACCTATATCTGTTGCAAGCGAATATTTTTCATCGCCAATCATAAAATTAAAACCGACAGGTTGTGCGGCGTCATGCGGAATTGCAAAAGGACGTATTCCGATATTGCCTATTTCAAAATCTGTATCTTCGGTGATTATTTTAATATTTTCATCGGCGATATTGCCTATATCCATACTTGTATGAGTCCCTTGTGTGGTGTAAATAGGAATATTGTAGCGTCTTGAAATAACCCCTGCACCTTTTGTATGGTCAACGTGTTCGTGCGTTATTAGGAGTGCGTCAATGCTTTCGGGCATTACGTCAATAGCGTGAAGCGATTCTTTTAATTTTGCACCCGACATACCGCAATCTATAAGTAAATTTGTTTTGCCGTCCGAAACGAATGTCGCATTACCGGACGAACCGCTTATAAGTGAAACAAAAGTAGCCATTTTAACCTTCCTAAAATTAATTAAGCCTGCCGACAAAAGTCAAGCAGGCTTGTATTTTTGAATTAATCCAATAAATCGTCAACGACTTGTACTCTTTCAATACTGCCTCCGAGGTTAACGAACTTTTCTTCAAAGTTTTCGTAACCTCTGTCAATATGATAGATGTCGGTGATTTCGGTAGTACCCTCAGCCATAAGACCGGCAATAATCATTGCCGCACCTGCACGAAGGTCTGTTGCCTTAACGTGTGCACCGATAAGTGAATTAACACCGTCAATAATCGCAAGTTTGCCCTCAACTCGAATATCAGCACCCATACGCTTTAATTCGTTTACATATCTGAAACGATTGTCCCAAACACCTTCACGCGCCATACTTGTACCCTCGATTGTTGTAAGGAACGTTACAAGCTGAGGCTGCATATCGGTAGGAAATCCGGGATAAGGCATAGCGATAAAATTAATGTGTTTAAACTTTGTATCGTCATTAACCCAAACTCTTACGCTGTCTTCACCCTCTGAAATATTAACGCCTGCCTCGATAAGTTTTGCACTTATGATTTCAAGGTGACGCGGAATTACATTTTTAAGAACAACATCGCCTCTTGTAGCGGCTGCCGCTATCATAAAAGTACCTGCTTCAATTTGGTCGGGGATAATTGTGTATGTTCCGCCGTGCAAATCTTTTGTACCTTTAATTTTAATTGTATCAGTTCCCGCACCTCTTATGTTTGCACCCATATTGTTAAGAAAATTCGCAAGATCAACAATATGAGGTTCTTTTGCGGCATTTTCGATAACGGTAACACCGTTTGCGGTTGTCGCCGCAAGCATAGCGTTGATTGTCGCTCCGACGGTTATAACGTCAAAGAAAATATTTCCGCCAGAAAGATTTTCGGCAGAACCTTCGATAACACCTTTTGATGTGTCAATGTCAGCACCGAGCGTTTCAAATGCTTTTATATGCTGGTCGATAGGACGTGTACCAAAGTCACATCCGCCCGGCGGGTCAACAATAAAATTAGAAAAACGACCCAAAAGTGCGCCCATAAGATAGCTTGAACCACGCATTTTGCGTGTAAGGTCACCCAACGGACGATATGAATCAACATTTGTACAATCTATATCAACAGTATTTTTATCTATATATTTAACATCAGCATTAAGCTGTTCAAGTATTCGTAAAAATAATTTTACGTCTTTTATATCAGGCAGATTTTCAATTCTGCAATTACCTTTAACCAAAAGGCAAGCCGGCAATATTGCGACTGCGGCATTCTTTGCACCGCTTATAGTAACTTCGCCTTTAAGCTTGTTACCACCCTTGACTAAGAGTTTCTCCAATCCGATACACCCCTTCAAAATCTATTCTAAACTATTATAACAGAAAAACCAATAAAAAGCAATTTAATTTATAAAAAAATTGACTTATTTTTTGAAAATAAATTGCGGTATGTAATGAATAAAAGTAAGAAAAAAACAGCCTGCCTAAAAAATAGCAAGCTGTCTCTATCTAAAAAAGTAATCAAACAGCACGTTCTACCTTTCCGCTGCGTAGGCAACGAGTACAAACATGCATTGACTTAACTGAGCCGTTAACAACTGCTCTAACCTTTCTTACGTTTGGCTTCCAAGTTCTGTTAGATCTTCTGTGAGAGTGGCTGACCTTAATACCGAAAGCAACGCCTTTTCCGCAAACATCACATTTTGCCATTTCATTACACCTCCTGACACGTTTGTTAAAACATCAAGAAATATTTTAACACAAAATTTTTAATAATGCAAGACTTTTATTACTTTTTTATTAAATTTTTTTAAAATTATGCTTTTGCACATATTATGACCGTAAATACAGCTAAAAACTTATGTATTTTTTATTGAAAAATGTATCGGTATGGGTTATAATAATAGAATAGGATATTTATAAAAATGTCATGAAAGGCGGACGTTCCAAATGATGAATGTTGATGAATATAAGCTCCCGCTAAAAAAGGTTATTGAGGAGTTTGAACTTGAAAAGATTTACGAAACAGATGATCTTGATTCTGTAATGATAACCAATACAGACGTAAACAGACCGGGACTTCAAATGGTGGGATTTTTCGATTATTTTGACAATAATCGTATTCAGATTATGGGAAAGGTTGAATTTACTTACCTTGAACAGTTCCATGCCGACGAGAGAGCGGAGAAGATTGAAAAACTTATGTCACAGCATATTCCTGCACTTATCGTCACAAGAGGACTTCAGATTTTCCCTGAAATGATTGAATTGGCTGAAAAGTATAATGTTCCGCTTTTGAGAAGTGAGAGCGGTACTTCGGCATTTATGAGTGCGCTTATCGCGTATCTTAATGTACAGCTTGCACCAAGACGTACACGTCACGGTGTGCTTGTCGAAGTATACGGCGAGGGTATTCTGATTTTGGGTGAGAGCGGCGTCGGAAAGAGTGAAACGGCTATCGAGCTTGTTAAGAGAGGTCACAGACTTGTTGCCGATGACGCGGTTGAAATTAAGAGAGTTTCGGACAAGACGCTTGTCGGCTCGTCACCTGAAATTATACGTCACTTCGTTGAACTGCGCGGTATCGGTATTATTGACGTAAAGGAAATATTCGGTATAGGTGCGGTTAAAGACACTGAAAATATTGATATGATTATTCATCTTGAGCCTTGGGAAGAGGGCAAGCAATATGACAGACTCGGTATGGTGGATGAGTATACAAATATAATGGGTATAAACGTACCGTCACTTACGATACCTGTAAAACTTGGCAGAAACCTTGCGGTAATTGTCGAAGTTGCGTCAATGAATAACAGACAGAAACGTATGGGATATAATGCGGCTGTTGAGCTTAACAACAGACTTATGAGCCAGATGGAAAGTCAGCTTGGTAATTTGTAAAGAGCCTGTTGACAAATATCGACAGCTCCAAACTATTGTAATTTTTAGATAAGGAAGATATAACGTGAAGATATTATTGGACACACATACACATACATTGGCAAGTACACACGCATATTCAACAGTTCTTGAAATGGCAAAATATGCGTCGGAGGCAGGAATGGAGGCTATTGCGATAACAGACCACGCACCTGCTATTCCCGACGGTGCACACCCTTGGCATTTTCAGAATTTGAAGGCCATTCCGCGTGAAATATACGGTGTAAAGATATTATACGGTGCGGAAGTGAATATACTTGACTTGGAGGGTAATATAGACCTTGCCGATGAGGTACTTGAAAAACTTGACGTTGTAAATGCAAGTATACACGCACCTTGCTACAAGGACGGTGACGCGACAGACCATACGAGCGCATATTTGGCGATAGTCAACAACCCTCTTGTAGATGTTATATGTCACAGCGGTTCACCGGCGTTTGTGTATGATTATGAAAAAATCATAGACCTTGCAAAGAAAAATCATAAGCTAATAGAAATAAACAATCATTCGTTTGACGTCAGAAAAGCAAGTATTCCGAATTGCAGAAAAATTGCGGAAATATGCAAAGAAAAAGAAGTCGGAATAGTTGTAAGTTCTGACGCACACATTACGTTTGATTTGGGTAATTACAATAATGCGCTTGGTATGCTCAGTGAAATTTCATTCCCCGAAAAATTGGTTATAAACAGAGATTTAAAATCATTTGAAGCATATATGAAAGAAAAGGGAAAAGAACTGTTTAAGTGGCATATGTAATTACGGAAAGGCGGAATATATGTTAGACAGAGAAAGACTTTCGGCTATTACTGACAATGTTGTTTACGATGAACCTATGAGTAAGCATACAACATTCAGAATAGGCGGCACGGCAGACGCGTTTGTATCGCCTGAAAACGCACTTGAAATCGAAAAAATTATTCATTTTTGCAAAGATACCGATACACCGTATATGCTTATGGGCAACGGCTCAAATATGCTTGTCGGTGACGGCGGTATAAGAGGTGTTGTCATACACATCGGAAACGGTATGTCAAAGTGCAGAATTGAGGGTGAAGAAGTATATGCCGACGCAGGAATACTGATGTCAACGCTTTCAAAGAAAATTCTTGAGGCTAATCTTACCGGCTTTGAATTCGCCGGCGGAATACCGGGAACACTCGGCGGCGGTATATATATGAATGCAGGAGCGTACGGCGGTGAGCTTAAGGATATAATTGAAAACGTAACATTTATATGTCCTGACGGACTTATAAAAACCGAAACGGCAGATAAGCTTGATTTCGGTTATCGTCACAGTATGTTTGAAAACGGCGGTTATACCATTTTATCTTGTAAATTAAAACTTAAAAAAGGCAATTATGACGAAATTAAGGCATTGATGGCTGATTACAATAAAAGACGAAGTGATAAACAGCCTTTGTCACAGCCGTCGGCTGGAAGTACATTTAAACGTCCGGAGGGCTATTTTGCAGGTAAGCTGATACAGGACGCGGGACTTATGGGATATTCCGTAGGCGGTGCAATGGTCAGCGACAAGCACGCAGGATTTGTTGTGAACAAAGGCGGTGCAACGGCTAAGGATGTTTTGGATTTAATTAAGTATGTACAAGATACCGTGGAAGAAAAATTCGGAGTAAAATTAGAGCCTGAAGTAAGGCTTATAGGGGAACAGTAAGGAGAAGAAATCGGATGCAATATACAATAGTAACAGGAATGTCGGGCAGCGGAAAGACTAAAGTAATAAGATATTTGGAGGATATGGGATATTTTTGTATAGATAATATGCCTCCTATGCTTATACCGAAGTTTTCGGAAATGCTGACTTCGGTAAACGGTAAATTTAATAATGTTGCGTTCGTTGTCGATACCCGTGTCGGCGATATGATAAATGAACTTTTGGCACAGATTGATGATTTAAAGCAAAAGGGATACGATTGCAAGCTTTTGTACATCAATGCGGATGATGAAACACTTGTAAAGAGATATAAAGAAACACGACGTATGCACCCTATTGAAAATACAAACGGGCTTTTGGCATCAATAAGACAGGAAAGAAAAATGCTTTCCGCTCTTTATGAGGCTTCGGACTATGTTATAGATACGTCACATCTTACGGCACAGGGACTTTTGCAGGAATTAAAAGAAATTTATGCATCAGGCGATACAAAGCAGGGACTTGAAATTAATGTAATGGCATTCGGTTTTAAATACGGTATGCCGCTTGACGCCGACCTTGTGTTTGACGTAAGATGTTTTCCGAATCCGTTCTATATTGATGAATTAAAGCATAAAACAGGTAATGATAAGGAAGTTCAGGATTATGTTATGAGCTTTCCAAAATCGGTTACTTTTATGGAAAAGCTCGAAGATTTTATGGAATTTATGATACCTCTTTACATTGAGGAGGGAAAAATTTCTCTTACAATCGCAATCGGTTGTACAGGCGGTAAACACAGAAGTGTTACTATGACAAATAAACTTGCGGATTATTTAAAATCATGTGACTATACGGTTAATGTATCGTATCGTGATATGGGCAGGGAATAGTTTAAAAGGCGAATATTTCGCCGACGTTAGCTTTGTGAAAGGAGTTAATGGCAGATGATTTCAGATACAAAGGTTGTGGCGATAGGCGGAGGAACAGGTCTTTCGACTATGCTCAAGGGTCTAAAGCTACATACTCATAATATAACAGCGGTTGTAACAGTTGCCGATGACGGCGGTTCATCGGGAATACTCAGAAGTGACCTCGGTATGCTTGCACCCGGTGACGTGAGAAACTGCGTAAGTGCGTTGGCAGAGGTTGATCCCGTAATGGGCGAACTTTTGAATTTCAGATTTAAAGACGGAAGTTTAAAAGGTCACAGTCTCGGCAATCTTTTTTTGGCGGCACTTAATGAAACCTCGTCAAGCTTTGATGAGGCGGTAAAAAAATTCAGCCACCTTGCAGGCGTGGTAGGAACGGTGTATCCTGTTACGAATGAGTCTGTAACGCTAAGCGCATTGCTTGAGGACGGCAGACTGATTGAGGGTGAGTCGCATATCGGCGTACACCATGACGGTCCTAAAAACGGTATAGTCAAATTAATGGTAAATCCCGAAAAACCAAAGGCTGTTGACGGAGTTATAAAGGCTCTTGAAAAAGCCGATATAATTGTTTTAGGTCCGGGAAGTCTTTACACGAGTATTATACCTAATTTGCTTGTGGACGGTGTTGTTGACGCAATCAAAAAGAGTAATGCCGTAAAAATTTATGTGTGCAACATAATGAGCCAGGCAGGCGAAACGGAAAATTATACGGTGTCCGATCACCTTGCGGCGATTGAACGTCATTCGTATGAGGGTATTGCGGATATAGTTATTGCGAATAACGCAATAATTCCCGAAAGTCTTAGAATTAAGTACGCGTCCGAACATGCGCGTGAAGTTATGATTGACTCAATAAACGTTCTCAAAAGAGCGAAACTTGTGCAAGGTAATCTTTTGCTTGTACGAAACGATAAAATTCGTCACAATTTCAGCCGTTTGGCAAGAACTATTATGAGATTGGGCAGTGACGTAAATTATTTTGAAAATAAATAAGATAAAGATATGAGAGGATTATTTTAATGTCTTTTTCATCACAGATAAAAGAAAAGCTGTGTAAGAGTGAATACGGTTGTATGAACTGTGCTGCATATGAATTGTCGGGAGCATTGATGTTTGGCGGAAATATAGGCAGTGACAGCATTAAGTTTGCAACAGAAAACGAAAACATTGCAAAGAGAATAACAGCTGATATAAATACGGCTTACGGAATACAGGTGGAAACACAGGGTATTTCAAAAGTACAGCGTATTATTATAGATAATATATATCAAGTTGAAAATATCACAGGCGGTATATCGCAATCGGACGATATACCGTTTTCGTGTTGCAGAGCATCGTTTGTGCGTGGTGCGTTTTTGGGCGGTGGCTCTGTTACAGACCCTCAAAAAGGGTATCATATGGAATTTAATACGAAAAGCGATGAGCAGGCACTTCGTTTGCAGAAATTGCTTAAAAATGAGGGCTTTAATTCAAAAATAACATACCGTAAAGGGTATAATGTTGTTTATATCAAGGGTAGCGAAGAAATTGCGGATATACTCGGATATATGGGCGCGGCACAAGGAGCGTTTGAACTGTTTTCGGTACAGATTGAAAAAGAAATGCGTAACGAAGTCAACAGACGTGTAAATTGTGAAAATGCCAACACGAACAAAGCCGCGAAGGCGTCATCAAAGCATTTGTTTGCGATAAAAAAAATCAAGGACGCAAAACAATGGGACAAACTGCCCGATGTATTAAAGGAAATAGCGATTTTACGCGAAGAATATCCCGAGGACAGTTTGAAAGAATTGGGTGAAAAAACAAATCCGCCGATTGGCAAATCGGGTGTAAATCACAGACTGAGCAGATTGGTTGAGTTAGCGGAAACGATATAAAGGAGGTTTGGGGCATATGCAGTTTTGCCATCTTCATACACATACTGAATACAGTCTTTTGGACGGTGAGGCAAGTATAAAAAAACTTGTTGCAAGAGTTAAAGAACTTGGCATGGATTCGTGTGCCATTACCGACCACGGCTCAATGTACGGCGTGGTTGACTTTTATCGTGAAGCAAAATCACAGGGAATACACCCCGTTATAGGCTGTGAGGTGTATATGGCACCGAGAAGTCGTTTTGATAAGGTACATGATATTGATAATAAAACAAGTCACCTTATTTTGCTTGCCGAAAATCAAAGGGGTTATAAAAATCTTATAAAACTTGTTTCGGCGGGATATATTGACGGATTTTATTATAAGCCGAGAATTGATTTTGAAATGCTTAAAGAGCATAGCGAGGGTATTATCGCACTGTCGGCTTGTATTGCGGGTGAAGTGCCGAAAGCATTGCTTAGAGGCGACTATGACGAAGCAAAAAAAATCGCTTTAAAATATGCGGAGGTTTTGGGTAAGGATAATTATTTCCTTGAAATTCAAGACCACGGACTCAGCGAACAAAAGAGAATAATTCCGGATATGTTGAGATTGTCGGAGGAAACGGGTATCGGACTTGTTGCGACAAACGATATACACTATTTGAAAAAAGAGGACGCAAAGTATCAGGACGTTTTGATGTGTATTCAAATGGAAAAAAAGGTTGACGATCCCGACAGGATGAAGTTTGAAACGGAAGAATTTTATATCAAGTCACCGGAAGAAATGACGTCGCTTTTTGAATATGTGCCGCAAGCGATTGAGAATACGGAAAAAATCGCAAAGAGATGTAATGTTGATTTTGATTTCGGTACAAGGCACTTGCCTGCTTATGCAGTGCCGGACGGTAAGGACGCATTTGAATATTTACGTGAACTTTGTCAAAGCGGTCTTGAAAAACGATATTCACCTGTATCGGACGAATTACAGAAACGTCTTGATTATGAACTCGGTGTAATAAAAAGTATGGGGTTTGTGGACTACTTTCTTATTGTATGGGACTTCATACATTTTGCAAAAAATAACGGTGTTATGGTCGGACCGGGACGTGGAAGTGCGGCAGGCAGTATCGTTGCGTACAGTCTTGGCATAACAACGGTTGACCCGATAAAATACGGACTTATTTTTGAACGTTTCTTAAATCCCGAACGTGTAAGTATGCCTGATATTGATATAGACTTTGCGCCAAACGGCAGACAAAAGATTATAGATTACGTTGTTGAAAAATACGGTGAAGGGCAGGTTGCACAGATAATTACATTCGGTACAATGAAAGCAAAACTTGCGATTCGTGATGTCGGACGTGCTCTTGATATACCGTATGCGGAGGTTGACAAAGTTGCGAAACTTGTGCCGTTTGATTTGAAAATGACGATAAGCAAAGCACTTGACATAAGTACGGAACTTCACGCACTTTATGAAAATGATCCCCAAATAAAGGAATTGCTTGATACGTCAATGGCACTTGAGGGACTTCCGCGTCACGCGTCAACGCACGCGGCAGGTGTGGTTATAACAAGTGAGCCGATAGTCAATTATGTGCCGTTACAGTTAAACAGTGAAAATTTTATAACGACGCAGTTTACGAAAGATACGGTTGAAAATCTCGGTCTTTTGAAAATGGACTTTTTGGGACTTAGAAACCTTACCGTAATTGAAAACGCAGTGAAAATTATCAAGCGTACAAGGGGTATTGACCTCAATATGGACGAGATTGATTATGACTGTAAGGAAGTATATGAACTTATTTCAAGCGGTAATACAGACGGCGTATTTCAGCTTGAAAGTGCCGGAATGCAGTCGTTTATGCAGGAATTAAAGCCTGATACGCTTGAAGATGTTATAGCGGGTATTGCACTTTATCGACCGGGTCCGATGGAACAAATTCCGCGATATATAAAAAGTAAGAAAAATCCAAAAACAATTAAATATAAGCACCCGCTTTTGAAAAATATTCTTGACGTTACATACGGCTGTATGGTGTATCAGGAACAGGTGCTTGAAATTGTGCGTACACTTGCGGGATATTCGCTCGGTAAGGCTGACTCTATGAGAAGAGTTATAAGTAAGAAAAAAGCCGACCAAATGGTTATTGAACGTAAAAACTTTATTTACGGCAGTGACGACGGAGATATACCGGGTTGTATCAAAAACGGAATTGACGAACAGACGGCAATTTCGATATTTGACGAAATAAACGATTTCGCAAATTATGCTTTCAACAAATCACACGCGGCGGCATATGCATTTGTAACGTATCAGACCGCATATTTAAAGACGTTTTATCCCGTTGAATATATGGCGTCGCTTATATCGAGTATTGATGACCTTGACAAGATAAACCATTATATCGCAAACTGCAAGGAAATGGGCATCGACCGTTTGCCGCCTGACGTAAATAAAAGTGAGGATACGTTTACTGTTGAAAATAACAGTATTCGTTTTGGATTGTCGGCGGTTAAAAATGTCGGTCGTGCGATGGTTTTAAATCTTGTCAATGAGCGTAAAAATAACGGCGAATTTAAAACCTTTTCTGATTTTATCGACCGTATGGCAGGTCAGGATATGAATAAACGCGCGCTTGAGGGATTGATTTCATGCGGTGCGTTTGATTCTATGGGTGTTAAACGTTCACAGCTTTTGGCTGTTTATGAAAAAGCACTTGACGGTACGGCAAGAGCCGCAAGGGATAATGTTGCAGGTCAAATGTCGCTTTTTGATACAATAGAGGAACAAAGTGAAATGCAATTTCCGAATATTGACGAACTTGACAAAAAGACGATGTTAAAGATGGAAAAACAGTCTACCGGACTATATTTTTCCGGACATCCGATGGAGGAATATACGGATAAAATAAAAAAACTTACAAAATATAATATAAGCGATGTTTTAACCAGTGTGCATAAAGACGAGGACGGTAACTATCATGCGGTTGAGGGCGGACTTCAGGACGGCGATATGATGATTATATGCGCCGCCATAGCGTCAAGAAAAAATAAAACGACACGTTCAAATGCACAAATGGCTTTTCTTAATGTGGAGGACGTATACGGCTCTGTCGAATGTATAGTATTCCCTAAAGTTCTGAATGAATTTTCACCGCTTTTGCAGGAAGATAATCTTGTTGCGATAGCTTGCAGATTGTCGATAAGGGAAGACGAGGCTCCTAAAATATTCATGCAGTCCGTTCAGCTTTTGGACGAGGCGCTTATGGCAAAAAAAGAGCCGAAAAGACTGTACATTCAGCTTGAAACGAGAAATGACGAAAATTTGAAAAACGTAGAAAAGTATCTGTCACCGTATCAAGGTGATATGGAAGTAAGACTTTTCTTTAAAGATACAAGAAAAATGTCGTCTGTACCGAGGAGATTGTGGTTTAACGGTACAGAAAATGCAATTTATGACTTAAAAAATATCTTCGGAGAGGATAATGTTAAAATAAAGTAGCAATATTCACGAAAACATAAACTTGCATAATTAAAAATTTTATTGTATTTACTCTTGAAATATTTTGCGAAATGCTATATTATATTATAGATGTAGTATTTTGCAAAATTACCGAAACGAGGTATTAATTATGGATGAGTATATTGTAGTAAAAGCACTTGAAAACGGTGTGAATATTATAGGGCTTACAAGCGGCA
>ENA-OPSW01001482-OPSW01001482.1-human-gut-metagenome-genome-assembly--contig:-NODE-1482-length-13241-cov-3.741696_pt1 | contig 13241 bp, 4 predicted proteins | sample MGYA00241463_ERZ501918 | MGnify/ENA primary metagenome ERZ501918 (study PRJEB25962, sample SAMEA2042443) | human gut metagenome | biome: human gut; feature: human-associated habitat; material: faeces... | reverse complement strand
ATACGAAGGTAGCCTTCCCCGCCACCGCTTCCGCCGGCTCGCCGATCAGGATACCGGCCACGACTCCGGTCACTTTAGGCGATGCCCTCGCGAACGGCGTGTTCCTCTTCCAAGCGAACCCGAACCTCGCCAACCTCACGCTCAGCGGTATCTACGTGCTCAACGCCGAGGGTACCCGCTTCGACCTCCACGAGTCGGCCTATACGCTGAAGCCTTTCGAGGCGTACATCACCGCCAATGCCGTCACCCGCTCGCGGCTTCGTAGCGTGGGCGCCGCCGATGGTTCCGTGGTGACCGCCAACGAGATCGTCGCCGCTACCGCCGCCCTCCGTGTCTGGGCCACCGACGGGGCGCTGCACGTCTACTCCGGGGAAGCCGCCGCGCTTACCGTGGTACGCTCCGACGGACGTGTCGTCTACGCCGCCTCTATCGCCCCCGGCGATACCCGCTTGGCTTTGCCTTCCGGTATTTACATGATCCGAATCAATAACATCACTTATAAAATAGCGCTTTGATATGAAACGATATATTAGTTTATGGCTCGTATGCCTGCTGGCGGTCTTCTCAATGACTGCCCGGGCGCAGGAAGGGATCGAGACGAAGGCCCGTCCCGACTTTCCCGCCCTTCCTTTCACGCTGAACTATACGGCTCCGGAAGGCGCTGCCTCCTTCTCGCTCTCGGCGGACGGCAAGCTGCTCCCCGCTTCCTCGACAACCGTACATGCCGGCACGCAGGTGACGCTCACGACCGCCCCCGCCGCCGGCTACCGAATGGCTTCCGGCTACCCGAAGGTCTACCGTACGGATGCGCCCGCCACTTCGGTGAAGCTCTTCAGCAGCGATAACACCTACACCTTCACCATGCCCGCCTACCCGGCCACGGTAGAGGTGCTGTACGAGAAGATCCCGTACGCCGTCACCTTCGCCACCCCTGCGAACGGTACGCTGGCCTTGGATACCATCGGTATCAAGCTAACCACCGGTGCCGAGCTTATTCCCGGCAAGCAGGTGACGATCACCGTCGCCCCCGACGCCGGCTACCAAATGGTTTCCGGCTATCCGAAGGCCTACCGCACGGATGCGTCCGGCACTACGGTGACGGTTACGGCGGTCTCCGGCAGCGATAATACCTACACCTTCACCATGCCCGGCTATCCGGTCACGGTAGAGGCGAAGTACGAGAAGATCCCACGCCCCGTCACCTTCGCCGCCCCCGAGCACGGTACGCTGGCCTTGAAAGCCAACGATAAGGAGCTAACCACCGGTGCCAAGCTCGCCCCCGGCACGGAGGTGACGATTACCGCCGTTCCCGCCGCCGGCTACCAAATGGCTGACGGCTATCCGAAGGCCCGCGTCACGGATTCGGACTTCTATGGAGTAAGGGTAACACCGGTTGAGGGCAGCGCTAACACCTACACCTTCACGATGCCCGTTGACTTCCAGATCGCGGGGATCACGGTAGAGGTGAAGTACGTGAAGATCCCACGCCCCATCACCTTCACCGCCCCCGATCCCAAGCAGGGCACGCTGGACTTGGCTGTCGATGCTAACCCGGTTGCCTCCGGTGACAAGCTCGCCCCCGACACGACGGTGACGGTTACCGTCGTTCCCGCCGCCGGCTACCAAATGGTTTCCGGCTATCCGAAGGCCTACCGTACGGATGTGCCCGCCACTAAGGTAACGCTTACGCCGTTCTCCGACAACGATAACGTCTACACCTTCACCATGCCGGACTATGCGGTCACGGTAGAGATGCGGTACGAGAAGATCCCGTACGCTGTCTCATTCGCTACCCCCGATCATGGTAAGCTGGCCTTGGATACCGCCGGTATCCCGCTTGCCTTCGGTGCCGAGCTCGCCCCCGACACGCGGGTGGCGCTTACCGCCACTCCCGATGCAGGCTACCAAATGGTATTCGGCTCCTTGAAGGTCTCCGGAAGTGAAGCCAAGACTGTCCCGTTGCAGAAAGAGGCCGATGGCACGACCTACTTCTTGATGCCGGCCAGCGCGGTGAATGTTGTGGTGGAATTTGAGGAGGTCCCCAAGGCTCAATCCTCGGAAGCCCGTTTGAGTTCCCTCTCGTATAAGGTAGGAAATGAGGAGGCGAAACCGATCCCCGGCTTCCTCGCCTCTACGATGGCATATAAAGTGGTACTTCCAAGCACGACCTCGCAATCGGCTACCCTTACCTTATCCGGCCAAGCGGTCGATACGAAGGCTACCGTAGCGCCTACCGCAGCTACCGTACAGCTCGTGGATGGAAAGGCCAAGGCCACCTTGGTCGTTACCGCCGAGGATGGACAGACCAAGCGCACGTATGAGGTGGAATTTGAGGTAACTCCCCAGCCGGTATGTTACGTCACGATCGAACAGCCGGCAGGCGGCACGATCTCCGTTTCCTATAAAAAAGATGATAAGGAAGTGGTCGTGAAATCCGGCGATGCCGTACCCCAGAATACCGACTTAAACTTGGCATATACAGCCTTGCAGAAATACGAATTCAAAGAATACAAAGTAGATGGTTCCTCGCTGACAGATCCAGTTGTGACGGTTAATACTGGCTCCAGCTCCAGCAAGACGATAACCGCTACCTTTGAGCCGCAACCTACCGTAACCCCGGAAGAGATCGCTGCGATCGGTACGCCGGCCGTTCCCAAGGAAAAGGAAGGGCAGGTGGAAACGGTTCCGACGAGTGATCCGATCGTGATCATCCCCGATGCCGTATCCCTGCCATCGGATACGGAACTCTCCAGCCTCCGCTTGGTGAAGGAAGATATAAAAGAAGACTCAGAGAAAAAGGCTGAGATTGAAGAGAAAGCGGAAGCGGAAGCTGCCGCCCAAGGTGCGGGTATCGCTCCTGATGCCCCGAAGATCGTGATGGAAGTGACCTTGGTTAAGGTGACGACCACGATTTCCGGCGACAATGAGACGACCACGACCGCCGTAACCCCTGTGCAACCCTCCGATACCGTGACGGTACGTATCCCGTATCCCCCGTATCCGGAAGGCGTAGATGAAACTCAACATGATATCGTGATTATCCACCTCCGCTCGGACGGCGAGGTAGACGTGTATTCCGAGGCTAAGGACAACTTGAAATTGGATAAGATTAATAATTATATGGAGATCTCCGTTTCCAGCTTCAGCCCGTTCGTGGTAAGCTATACGCCCAAATCGGTGGATCCCAGTCATCCGGAAACCCCGGATACCCCCGACACGCCGGATACCCCGACATCGAACGCCTCGGTAGAGGGAGGCATGGCGGTTTGGACTTCCGCCAACGCTCTCCATATCCGTGCGGATCGTTCGGCTGAGGCATGGGTTGTCGGCCTGTCGGGTGCCAGTCGTGCCCGGTTTGCGGTCGTTCCCGGCGAGACGAGATACGCCCTTCCCGCGGGAGTCTATCTTGTCCGGATAGCCGACCAGACCTATAAGGTACGGATACGGAACTAAATGTTGTTTGTCTAATGTGCGAGGGATGCCCTTGTTTCTCCTTGGGGAGAGCGGGGCATCCCTTCTTTTTTGTGGATATGTTTCTTAACATACCTACCCGTAATCAATTGGTTAGCCGCAAATGCTTATCTTTGAGCTATCCCGATGTAAACGCTTACGATATGTCAGTCATTTAAACTCAATTATAGTATGAAACCGGAAGATTACATTACCAGAGAGGAGAAGTATGGTGCCCACAACTATCATCCCCTGCCGGTCGTTCTCAGAAGAGGCGAAGGCGTGTTCGTGTGGGACGTGGAAGGAAAACGTTATTTTGATTTCTTGTCCGGCTATTCTGCCTTGAGCCAAGGACATTGTCATCCTAAGATCGTGAAGGCCCTGATGGAGCAGGCGGAGAAGCTTACGCTCGTATCCCGTGCCTTTCATGCGGATATACTGGGTGAGTACATGGAATTTACCTGTAAGTTCTTCGGATATGACAAGCTCTTGCCGATGAATACGGGGGCCGAGGCGGTGGAGACGGCCTTGAAGCTTTGCCGTCGGTGGGGATATCGTCGGAAAGGGGTTGCCCCGGAACGTGCGAAGATCGTAGTTTGTAGCGAGAATTTCCACGGACGTACGATCACGATTATCTCTATGAGTACTGACCCTAGTTCCTACGCCGATTTCGGTCCTTATACGCCCGGGTTTATAAAGATACCCTATAATCATGTAGATGCGTTGGCCGAGGCCTTGAAAGATCCCGATGTAGTAGGCTTCTTGGTGGAACCGATCCAAGGTGAGGCCGGGGTCGTGGTGCCCGACGATGGTTATCTGCGGACTTGCTATGATCTTTGCCATCAGCATAATGTGTTGTTTATCGCGGATGAGATACAGACAGGTATCGGTCGTACCGGTAAGCTATTGGCTTGCGATTACGAGGGGATTCGCCCGGATATCTTGATCTTGGGAAAGGCCTTGTCGGGTGGGGTCAGTCCGGTCTCGGCGGTATTGGCGGATGATGAGATCATGCTAACGATCGCTCCGGGAGAGCACGGTTCTACCTACGGGGGCAATCCATTGGCGGCGAAGGTAGCTATCGCCGCCTTGGAGGTGGTACGCGACGAGCGTCTCTCGGAGAACGCTTTCAAGATGGGTGAATTGTTCCGTAGCGAGATTGAGAAGATCGATAATCCGATGATTAAGAAAGTACGGGGTAAAGGCTTGCTGAACGCTGTCGTGACGGAACCTAAAGATGGGAAGACGGCTTGGGATATCTGTCTGGCGTTGAAGGAAAATGGCTTGATAGCTAAGCCTACCCACGATCATATCATCCGCTTCACGCCTCCTTTGGTGATTACTGAGGAGCAAATGATGGAAGCTATTGGTATCATACGAGATACATTCGCTAAATTCTAAGGTATGAAAATAAATGTAATAGGCGTTCCCTTGAACTTGGGATGTGATCGGGAGGGCGTAGAGCGTGCCCCGAATCACCTCCGGGAACGGGGATTGATGAAGTTGATACGGGGAAACGGGCATCGTGCTTTCGATCTGGGTAACTTATATGTGCCTCCGGTTAGCGAGGCCGATAAATTCGCCCGGGGAAACAGCATGAAATACTTGGATGCCATCGTAGAGGTGAATAACAACTTGGCGGAGTTGGTTTATGATACCTTGAGAGGCGGCGCTTTCCCCTTGGTAATCGGTGGGGATCATTCGCTGGGCTTGGGAAGTGCCTCGGGCGTGGGCAAATGTTATGATGATTTCGGCATTATCTGGCTGGACGCTCATGGGGATATCAATACCAGCGAGACGTCACCCAGTGGTAATATCCACGGGATGCCTCTTAGCGCATTGATGGGGATGGGAAGCGAGGAGCTGGTGAATGTCTACGCACCCGGGAACAAGGTGAACCCGCAGAACGTATTCTTGGTCGGGACCCGCAGTCTGGATGAAGGCGAGTGGGATTTGATCGAGCGGGAGAAGCTGAGTGTCTATACGATGGAGACGATCCATCTGAAAGGCATCGGCTTCGTAGCTGAGGACATCAAGCGGAAATTGAAGGAACGGAAGATCCGCAACGTGCATTTCAGCATAGACGTGGATAGCATAGACCCCCGTTTCGCTCCGGGCACGGGAACTCGTGTGTGTGAGGGACTGATGCCGGATGAGTTTAATAACTTCGTGGATCATATGTTGTCTACGAATCTGGTTAAGTCGATGGATTTGGTAGAGCTGAATCCGGAGCTGGACGTGAACGAGCAGACCACAAACCTTTGTCTGCAGATCATCGATTATATTACCGCCCGTCTATAAGGAATCTAAATTCCATGGTTTATGATAAGAGTGTGAAAAGGAAGTCCCCTTGTTCCGGTTAAGACCGGATACGAGGGGACTTGAAAATACGATATGTCTATTGGTTTATTTCATTCTTCGGATATTGGCGTAATTGAAGCTATCGCTCAAGAAATCGTCCTCGCTGAATTTATAGCCTTGCGGTCCCCAGTTGCCCATAGCGAGCATGGCGATCATCTTCATCGGGTTGAAACCGCTCATATCGCCGCCGGCGGCCGCTAGAGGAACGGACTCCATCAACTTGCGCATGGAATGTGGATAATTCTCGTTGATCACCATGTTGCGGTATAAGGCAAGGATTCCATCTCCTTGCTCCTTACGGTTCCAAGTCAGTATATATGTACCGTCGTTGGCTTCCGCCTTCGCTTGGAGATCGGGCAGTTTGGCGGAGTTGGCGTCCGCTATGATAAAGGTTACGAAACCTTCCTTGTCCACTTTAGGCATTTCTTTGTCGTAAATAGAGGCATACGAGTAGGTCTCGGCTGACCCAAGGCATATGGACCAGTATCGTACATCGGCGGTGGCGTATTCGCTTACGCTTTTAGGAGCCGTAGGAGGGATGAAACGGAAAGTTGCTACCTCCCCTTCGTTCAGTTTGATGCGGGCGAATAGGTATTCTGCCGGGCTGTTCGGGTACATTAGGCTCAGCGGGGCACGCATGAACGGGAGTTGCGGCAGGTCGGCGGAGAAATCCATCGGCGGCAAGTTCAACGATTCGTGGATGTTGCAGACCTCACGCTTCGGGAAATCTACTTCCTCACCTGTAGTCACATCGAAAGCTTGGATAGCAGGCATGTCCACGCCGCCATACTCATCGCCGCTATATTGTTTCGCCAAGTAAAGACGCATGAAAATGGAGACCATATTGACATCTTCCGGAAACTCGCATATGTTCTTCATCGAGGCACGTGCGCTGGCGGGGGTGTTAGCGGGAATGATGTAAATCGTATAGCCATTTGCTCCGTAGTCGTCTGTTTCCTTTACATAGGGGTTGATGGAGCTGTCATCGGGTTGGATATTTACGTCTTCAATGCTGGATACGTCTATTTGGGTCTCGTCGTTATAAACCGTGAAATTGAAGAAGCGTGACTTCGGGAACTTTCCAGTCAGACGAAGGCCGATGTTTGGATTATCTTTGTAAGAATAGGTGTATTCCCAATAATCGGCATAGATATCAGGAAAGGCCAGTAGGGTTTGATTGTCGCCCCGGAGCGTCTTGCCCCATTGTTCCTTGGGTTCCGGGTTGTTGATTTGAGGGGTATTCTCATCATCGTCGTCGCAAGCGGTGAACATACCCATAGTAAGGGCTACCAACATTAAGTAAAAAATCTTCTTCATGATTCTGTTCGTTAATTAATCTGTTTGTTATTAAAATGAGAGCGCAAAAGTATCTCATTTCCAATTAGGGTTGACCTATTGAAAATGAAATACCTTGGATAAGACCACAGAATCCTAGGAATGGAACAGCTAGAAGGGGTATCCGATAGCGAAGTGGTAACCCATGCCGTCCTTGAATTTCGGGATATTGTAATAGCCTTTCTTTCCGGTATCGTAAGGGAGGTGCAGACCGATACCCACGTCGAAACGGATGACGATAAAGGTGAGGTCGTAACGCAGGCCGAAGCCGGTTCCCAAGGCTAGATCCTTGAGGAAGCTACCCCATTTCAGTTGTCCGCCGGGACGATCCGGATCGTTTCGGATCAACCAGATGTTGCCGCTGTCGAGGAAGGTAGCCCCATGCAGGTCGCCAAGGATCGGGAAGCGGTATTCGAGGTTGGCCTCGAATTTAAGATCACCCGTACGGTCGATGTAAGCGTATTTATTGTTGTCGCTGTTCTGGTAGTAACGTCCGGGACCGATGCTGCGGATCGTAAAAGCACGGATGCTATTCGCTCCGCCGATGTAGAATTGCTCGTTATAAGGGGAGGTACGGGCGTTGCCGTAGCTATAAATAGCGCCGGCCATTAATCGGCCTACGAGATATTGCTTATGCCCGAGGGCGTAATTATAACGTATCTCGGCGGTTCCCTTGATGAATTGGGCGAAGGGGTTGCCGAGTAATTCCTTATCCTCTTTATTGAATTTCTTCCCGGCTAACGCATAAATCCCATCCAAGACAAGACCCGCTTGGGTAACGGATGCCTGCCACCAAAGATGGTTCCGGCGACTGGTAATCGGGGAATCATCATAGGTATAGGTATAGTTCATGGCCGGGATGAATTGATTTTGCAAACTCTTCTTTAGGGCCTTGTTCACGTTGGTAATGCTGTCGAACTCATGCGTGGTATGCTGGAGCAAGTTGAACGTCAGCTTGAAAGGGGTGATGGAATGATGAGACGTGGCGGTAGGCTGGAACTCATACGAGGCGTCACCACCGAATGCCAGCAACTTGAAGAAACGGGCCCGGTTCATCTGGTCCGCATAGAGGCGGAAGGTGGTGCTGGCCGGGAAATTCATGTCCCGTTTGCTGAATGTAGGGAACAATACCCGTGGGAAAGTCAGCGTGGTAGTCAAGCCTAACTCATAACTGTTGATCTTGGAGTTGCTACCATCCAGCTTGTTTCCGGTCTGCCATTCGTAAGAGCCGCGGAGTTTCACGCCGAAGGTCTCGCCCCCTCCGAAGACATTCCGTTTGGTCACGCTGAAAATGGCGCCCGGACCCACTTGGTCGTTGCTCTTGGCGGTAACGTTCAACTCGAGCTCGCCGTCCAATGGAAGATCGTAGACCGTATTGATCCGCAGATCCAGCGTATCTTGGCGGCGCATGGTATCACGGGGGGAATATTGCAACTCGGCATAACGGAAGATACCCAAGCGGGACAGGGCCGTTTGCGTCCGTTCCTGCGCCCGCTGGTTATAAAGTTCCCCCGGCTTGAAATATAAACGGTTGTAAATGACCGAGGGGCGAACCCTTAGCTTGCCCTCATAATGGATCGTAAGGTCCTTATAGCGGATCGAGTCCGTGGGAGTCTCATTCTGGTAACCGTTTAGCCAGACGGATATATCCCCGAGCTTCCAAGGGCGGAGGGCCGAGGGGGGCAGGCTTTCCTTCGGGGCCACCCGCAAGGCCACTTTCCCGGGGTTCAACAAGGTATCCGCCTGATAGGTGATGAAATCGGGACGGAAATAGTAATAGCCGTTGTTGCGGAGCAAGGACGAGATGCGTTCCCGCTCGGCTTGCAACTGGACGACATTGAAATTCTCTCCTTTGTGGAGGATACGATCGCCGATCGTGGCATCGATCAATGAGTCGGCACGGTGACGGATATGAACGTATTGGATGCTGTCCAGCGTATACGGATCGTTCATGGTGACGCTATATTCCAGCTTCGCCTTCCGGGGATTCTTGGGATCGGGTACGACCTCGAAAGAGGTCTCTCCATTGAAATAACCGTACTCGTTCAATAGGTTCCGGGCTACCTTGACGCGGACATCCGGGTTCACGGTGGTGATCAGCACCGGTTTCGACGCCAGCTTGTTGAAGATCCACTTGCCGACCTTCCCCTTCTTGTTCACGAAAGCGTTGTAGACCCACAGGCCGAAGGGGAAGGGCACCCGGATCGAGGAGCTTCCCAGCAAGGCGTTGTTGGGAGGATAGGCTAGGGCGGCCTCGACCTCTTCCAAGGCGGCTTCGCCGGGTTTGGTCTTATCCTCGTTCTTCACCTCTATTTTCTTGATACCGGTATATAGGACCGCTCCCTCGGGAAGGTTCTTCGTGGTGGAGCAAGAGGTGAGTAAGAAGGCCAGCAGCCCGAGTAGCGCCAGCGACGATAGGATCGCTCTTTGGGTAGACACCCCCCCTCGCCCTGGGGAAGTATCCTTCCCTGCTTTGGGAAGGCATGTTTCCCTGCTCTGGGAAGGCATGTCTCCCTGCTCTAGGAGGGCATCCTTCCTAAAATATATTAAAACGTTTTTCATATTCATTCCTTTTCTGTTTCCTCTTTCACTGGTTTCACTTTCGTTTTCTTGAAGTTGAATAGCTCCCTGAGATGCATCATTTTCTTGCGGAGCACGATACCGGCTCCGGTCTCCGTGATCTCGCCTTCCAGCAGGCTCTCGTAGTTCTTGTCGTGGAAAAGTTTGACGTAACGGGAGCCACTGCTGTCTAACCGATATTCTACGGATACGTTATCGATGAACGGCTGCGCCTGTCCATTGTTAATGTTCTCGCCGGTAGAGATACGGCCGCCTAGAACCACACGGATACGGTCATTATAGAATCGCTTGGCGAAGCGGAAGGAGTAGTCGGTACGGGTACCACCTCCGGCGTCGCCATTATCGTCGTACGTCTCCATGCCGAAGCTGATATCCACGGATTTCAAGGCACTTCCGGCGATGTTGTTGATCTCGCTTTGCAAGAAGCTGGTCAAGGCGTCTCCCATATTTACGTTCACCTTGCCGCCACCACCGCCTCCGCCGAGGTACATACCGGTCACGAGCATGCTGACAGCCAGCTTCGCCCGTTCCTCCGGGCCTTTCGAGGTCAGTTCCTCCTGCATCGCCATGTCTTCCGGGGCGGTGAGGGTAAATTGCAACCCTAGGTTCTCCAGTTGTTGGGTCAGTTCGATGCCTACGTCGAAATTCACCAAGCGGGGCGATGATTGCCCGGTTAGGGTGACGGACGTACGGACTCGCTCGGTGGCCGTAAGGTTCAAGGTCGGGTCCATGGGGTTACCCGTCCATTGCACGTAGCTACCCTCCTGTACGTTGAACTCCTTCAATGGGATTACCGGGATGGAGTACTTGATGGTTCCCCCGGATAGCGTGTAGCGTCCGTTCAAAAACATATCGCCTTGCGGGGTATACTGGAAGGAAAGATCGCCGCCACCTTCCAAATTGATATGGTTGGACTGGTCGGGACTTAAATCCACGTTTGCTTGTACGGCGGGATCGATGTGGATCGTCATCAACATGTCCATGCCTCCCATCGGCAACGGGGGCTTACGAGGCATGCGCCGACGTAAAGTATCCGTGAAAGAGGTGAAGGTTACCATGTCCGACATACGGTCTTGCACGGTCAACGGGGAGTCTTTCAGCACGTAGGTGATATTCGTCCCGCCCAATAACTGCAAGTCCCCTCGCATGGTCAAGGCATCCAACGGCCCGCGTACGGTAGAATTCAGGTTGACGAACAGCTTTCCGTAGACAAGGCTTTCCTCGTTTTTCTTAACGTTCAGCAGTTGCAAGTTATTCGCCGTTAGTTTAAGATTGGCGGTCATGCGGGATAAATCGTTGAAATCCACTTCTCCGTTGATGATAAACGGATTCTTGTTGTATGCGTAAATACCATATTGGTTGAACAAGATCCGGTTGTTCTTTATCTCTATCTTCTTATCGTCGAAACGGAAGGTAGAACCTGCGGCGCCTACATAAACGGAAGCGGTATCGAGAATCAGATATCCCTCGGCCATGGGTTTATCGCTTTGTCCGCTGATAGCGAGTGTACCATCGAGGTCTCCGCCCATTTTCGCCATATCATCCGGGATGAACGGGTTGGCGATATCCAAGGGGAAGTGCATGAACTCTATATTACCGCTGATATGGTCGGTCTCGCCCATCTGGTATAAGGCGGTAATGGCACTCACCTCTTTCCGGTCCCGGAAAAGGTGCATATCCACTTGATGGTTCCCCTGCTCTAAAGGTAGATAGACTGCGTTGAACATGAGTTCGCCGACCCGCTCGTTCTCATAATACAGATCATCAATGTTCATATCCGCCACGACCATGAAGGCCGAGTCGGAAGGAGCGTACTGGAAATCGGCGTTCAATATACCTTTCATCGGCGGGATATAACTGAATGCGTTGGAGATAACCCCAAGGTCGATCTGGTTCAACTCGGCGTGGACTTCCTCCATCTCGTCACTTTCCGCTTGGGAGTGTATCCAGAGGGCGGCGTTATTATCTCCGCTGAGTCGTAGGTTCGCCTCGATATCCTTCATGCTGCGTACCACGACGTAATTATCCGGGTTCAGCTTGAAAGGGCGGAACGCTATGATCGGGTCATCGGGGAAGAGATGGAACTTGACCCCGTTCTGTATCTTATCGGCCCGGATTCCGAGCAACAAGCCGGTCTCGCCTTTCCCGTCCTTGAAATAAAGGCGGGCGTCGCCGAAGCCATAACGTATTTGCCCGTCCAGCCCAGCGCTGAAAGGTTGTTGCTGCCTGTATTTATTCTTGATCACTTGGGCGCTATAGAGTAGTCCGAGCGAATCTTGGTGCATCTCCGCCCGGATGGTATCGATCTGCATCGTATCCCGTGCCAGATCGTAAATGGAGGCATCCATGCGTATACCCGTTTCCGGTGAGGTATAGGCGTTCATGGCGATGCTCTTGAAATCTACGTAATAGGTTTGGAGATAGTTGTAGATCGGATTGTCCTGTCCTGCCCGTACCTCGAGGTACATATCGGGGAGGAGCGGGCGAAGGATCTCCAGATTGACTGTCGAGTCCCGTTCCAATTGGAGGGTGATATCGTTCGATACCTTAGTCAACTTATCCGTGATGTGGTGTATGCAATCATTACCCGTGAGGATGATCCCTAAATCCCCGGCGTGGAAAGACACACGGGTGGTATCGATATCCGTCCGGGCATGCAAGGTCAGCGTTTTCGGCTTGAAACTTTGTTTCGGGGTGACGACCTCCCAGTTTCCTAACGTAACGTCGATCGTGTTATCTTCATCCAGATTACTTTCTGCCTCGGCGAAGAGCTGGAAAGAGGTGGCGAAGGGATTTGCCATTAAGTGCATACCCTGTAAATCCATGTTCTCTACATCCGCTATCAACATCGCCTTCACCTCGTGCTTGTGGAGGGTCGCGTTTAAGGAGACATCCATTTTCGCCAACGGGTATTTGCTAAGCAAGTCCACTTTCAGTAAGTTCTTTTCCAGAGAGCCATCGATGGATACGTCTGATACCGATGAGGCGCCATAGCGTATATCCGATATCTTACCGTCCAGTTTGGCCCATGTACGTTCAGAGAAAGGGTCTGTGCCCCGGCCTTCTGCTTTAACAGAGGCGGTCAGCCAAAATAGAGAGTCTTTGGGCATGAAATGGGTAGGTTCCAGACTGTCTATCCGTAAATTAGCCTCATAAGCCAGTTGCACCGGATTATAGCGGGCGGTCAGACCTACTTTGCCTTTATCTTGGGTAAGAACAAGCTCGGTGCGGTATTCTTGATTTGCGACTGTAGCTTCCCCCTTCAACTGAATTCCGGCAGGAATGGCAAATTGATCCCGTTGGGAGGCGGGAAGCATCGCCAGCAAAAAGTCCAGATTACCGGATCGAGCCTTTAACTGAATCTCACCGGTTCGCCGGATGCTATCCGTCACGGACTCCATGCTACCCGTGACGTTCATCTGAAACGCTCCCGGCAGCATGATATCGCCTTGTGTGATACGTATACTGGAGAGGTTGCCTTCTACGCCAGCCGTAATAGCGAGAGGCTTGTCCGG